>Ga0189276_10045_pt1 | contig 219245 bp, 201 predicted proteins | sample N26A31minimetaG_FD_130321 | JGI IMG/M metagenome (GOLD analysis project Ga0189276, IMG submission 130321) | Marine microbial communities from the Costa Rica Dome - N26 A3-1 mini metaG | ecosystem: Environmental > Aquatic > Marine > Oceanic > Photic zone | place: Costa Rica: the Eastern Pacific... | reverse complement strand
CCTTTCGGCTTCGCTCAAGGCAAGGCTCAGGACTGGGTTCTCGACTGCGCTCGAACTGACAAAGGTAACAGAAACTTAGATTGTAGAAGTATTCAAACCGTACTCAGGACAGCGTCAGAAATGAGATGGAGTCTTGATGTCATTTCGAGTGAAACGAGAAATCTCATCATATTTCACTGGTAACTTTTAGATTTCTCACAGCTCCTTCGACTTTGCTCAGGACAGGGTTCGAAATGACATAAAAAAGAAAGAGCCCCGGACGGGACTCTCTCATTAGGTATGTATGGAAAATTGAACCTAATTGGCCTCTTTGGCCGCAAAGTAACGGAACAAAGGTGCCATTTTTTCTTCGTAGGACATGTTGTCCCAGTCTTTGGCCTTGCTGCTTGGGGCCATTTTACCAGCAGCAGGATCTATATCCTCGGTCTCGATGACCAAAAGGGGTCTTAGGTCTGTATTATCACTCTCACTTGATTCAAAAGTAAGGTTGATACTGTTACTATTGATTTGAGCATCATTTAATCGAATTCGCATTCCCTTGTTAGACGTTGGATTACAAACCCATTGTTCAATTAAGGTTCGAGGCAAAGGGATAGCTACCCAACCAATTGTACCGGAGCCATCCGCAGGCTCATTAAACTGAACAGGAACAATGTAATCATCAAATCCGATGGTCAGCCCATAGCTAAATCCTGCACTTATTCCACCTGCTCCAAACCAGGCCTCATTGGCATTGGCCATATTCCATGAGGAGCTCGTTTCTACAAATAAAGGATCATTAGAACCTCCATTATAAAACCCACAATACAATTGCACAGCAGGCTGGTCCAATCCTAGTCCTGTTTTGGTGTAATCCGACAAGTATAAATAAAGCGTTGCTTTGTTGATATGGAAACCATCAGCACAGGTTTCACCACTTTCCACCAAATCGGAAGTAATTGTTTCATCAATACCAGCAAAACGAATTACTCCGTGCCTTAAAAGGTTATTACTAAATCTTAAATTAAAGACTTGGTCATCATATGTAGTGTTTGCATCCGATTCCACTAAGGTAGCATCATGTGTTCCTGTATACCCTTTAAAACCATCTTGGAAATAAAAATCCATATTGGGTTTGTCGCTACCGTCTTGGCCATTTTGACCGTTATCGCCAGGTGCGCCTTGGCAGTCTAAGGCATCAAAATTGCCATCTTGGTTAATGTCTTCACCCGGATCTTGTATTCCATCCTTATTTGTATCCCAACAAGCAAGGCCATCCGCTCCTGGGTTACCAGGGGTTCCTTGACCTGTTGGACCAGTGGGGCCCGTAGGACCAATTTCACCTTGATCTCCTTTACAAGAGGCCATAATTATGGACATTCCCAAAAGAGCCATGCCCAGTACTTTCATTGATTTCATAATTTTTTTGTTTTACCGTTATTAGAAACCAAAAGTACGTGGGGCCATTGGGTATTTTAGGGCCTAGTTGATACATGCCCCTTGCCAATTGACGGATGGGCCTTTAGAATTGATAGACGTGAAATACGTGTGCGAATTTTCGGATAGGATGTGTTGTGGATCAGTTAAAATCTACCTTGACCAGTTGCTTTTTGCTGCCGCGTTTGGCATAGAAGAGCATATTGTCCCCACTTAGGTCCTTTAAGGGTTTGGAGACCATTAAGGGCAAACGGGCCTCTTGTTGGTCTATGATCTTTTCATAGTCCATTACCCCGTTTTGGTCTAAAGAAATCATAAAGACATTACGGTTACGGCTAAACCCTTGCTTAAAAATCAGACGTTCGTTGCCAATAAGTTGTGGGTTGTCCGCTGCGGTGCAAATAAAGAAGTAGGTGTTACCGTCCTTGAAATAGGAGCTATAAGAGGCATAATCGCCATCACCTTGGGTAACCTCGGTCTTGTTAATGTTGCGTACCCAATCCATTTCGCCATTGGGTTTTAATTTGGCGCTTACGATGTCGTTATGGTGAAACCGTTCTGTTTTAATGCGTTGTCCTGCACCGGTAACCTCCATGCCCGTGGTAACAAAGTACTCTTCGGCATTAAAGAAAATCTCTTCTTGAGAATTTACATGCACCCCCTTAAATACCAAATTCTTGACCACCTTGTCCTCTTCCCTACCAAACTTGTCTTCCATAAATTGTAGGGAAAATGAGTTGTACTTTTTGGAATTGATGTCGAGGGAAGTTGGATCCACATCAAAATAGGCAATTCCGTTGTAGCGATTGTCCTTTCTATCAGCATAAAACCCAATACAGACCAGTCTGTTTTTAAATCGGACAGGATATAATCCCTCGGGATACTTCCCAACGTCCACAAATGACTGTGTATTGCTTCCGCCACTATTAACCCTTATAAGTTCGTATTGGAACTTGCGCTCATCAACCTGAAAACGCTTCTTTTTAAAATAGGCTTTGCCTACAATATATGCGGTCTGAAGGTCCTGTGAGAAGGCCACGTTCTCAAAGGCATAATTCTTTTCTTCGATCTCATGGGAGAAATCGAACTCAAACTTTTTGTTCAGGGCCGTATCAAACAAATGGATCATGTGTTTGTTGCTCTTGCCCCTTTTATGGTGGGTACTGATTACAAAACCTCTTTTCTGCTCATCAAAAAGGATGGCGGTGGTAAACCCCTTGGAGAAGTTTCTATTGTAGTAGTTTTTGCCAACAGGGTCGTGTACTTCTTCCGAAGCAATGGAAAGTAACTTCTTCTCCTTAAAATCAAAAGTGATAATTGGGCTGGAATGAACCCAATACTCATATTCGCCCCTACCTTGGTTATAATTGAGGAACATAAGGTTCAATTGGCCATTTTTAAGGAACCCATCTACAAAATCGAGTCCCTTGAGCTTGTAATTATATTCCGTGACCAGCTCTAAATTGCTATTGTAATGCTCTATGAGATAGCCTTTGGGTTTTAGGATAAGTCCTTGGTAGTAAGCTCTCACCAATATGTAACCCCCAGTACCATCGTCATCAATGGTCAACAGGTTGGAATAGCGGTAGCGATCATTATACTTTTCACCAAAATTGTAGGAAACGGGCATTTTCTGGGCAACGCCCACTATTCCTATCAGAAGAAGACCTAATAAGGCTATTTGTTTTTTCATTGTGATTTGGGTTGGTCGTGCCAACGGTCAAGACCCAGGAAAATCTGCCTTGCGCTTTTCCAAAAAGGCCGATGTTCCTTCCCTGAAATCATCGGTACCAAAACAATGGCCAAAGGCATCTATTTCTGCGGCATAACCATCAACATCATACTTAAAACCAGCATTTACCACTTTTATTGCCTGTTTTACGGCCACGGCGGAATTATTCGATATCCTGCTTGCTATTTTGATGCACAATGGCAATAGTTCTTCTGGGGAGACCACATGGTTCACCAAACCGAAGGAAAAGGCTTTATCCGCATCGATCATACCGGCAGTCATGATCATTTCCATGGCCCTTCCCTTGCCTACAAGCTGTGGTAAGCGTTGGGTGCCTCCATAACCCGGTATAACCCCTAGAGACACTTCGGGAAGACCCATTCGGGCATTGGTGCTCGCCACTCTAAAATGACAGGCCATGGCTAGCTCCAGTCCTCCGCCAAGTGCAAACCCGTTAACGGCCGCAATTACAGGGGTGGAAAGGTTTTCCACAAAATCGAACAACCTTTTTTGTCCCATAGCGGCTAATTGGCGCCCTTCTTTTACTGAAAAATGGGCAAATTCAGAAATGTCCGCACCAGCCACAAATGCCTTTTCCCCGCTACCTGTGACAATGATGACCTTGGTGTCGGCATCCTCGTCCAACTCCTTAAAAGCCACATGCAGCTCCTCAATGGTGCGCTTGTTAAGGGCATTTAGTTTTTTGGGGCGATTGATGGTAATTGTACCGATGTTGTTCTCTTCCTCAATGTAGATGTTCTCGTAGTCCATGTGTTGTTTATTATGAGGCTCGATTGCGCTCGACCTGACTATTTCTAGGATTCTTTAGGAAATCTGACGGTAAACACGGTTCCCTTACCCACTTGAGAAGTAAAGTTAATGGTTCCGCCGTAGTTTTCCACAATGTTCTTTACCATACCAAGGCCAAGGCCAGTTCCACTGGATTTGGTGGTAAACTTGGGTTCAAAGACCTTTTGCCTGAACTCGTCCGAAATGCCCACTCCATTGTCTGCCACGGAAATCTTAACATTTTGGCCCTCACTGGATACGGTGACCAATATTCTGGGAGACTCCACATCAGGAACAGCCTGAATGGCATTCTTTACCAAGTTGGTGATGACCCTGATCAATTGGGTTCGGTCCAATTTAGCAATGATTTCTTCCTCATCCGCAATAAAATGAATGTAATCTTCCGTAAATATTTCAAGGGCAAGCTTTACAATTTTAACCACGTTCAAAGTTTCGTTCTGTTGAGCGGGCATGTTTGCAAAACTGGAAAAAGCTGTAGCTATATTGCTCATGGTATCTATTTGCTGCACCAAAGTTTTTGAAAATTCCTTGACCTTGGTTTGGATCTCCGGGTCGTTGGGATCAAATTTGCGTTCAAAATTCTGAACGGTAAGCCGGAGAGGAGTCAATGGGTTTTTAATTTCGTGGGCCACCTGTTTGGCCATTTCACGCCATGCCTGTTCACGTTCGCTCTTGGCCAATTTTACTGCACTTTCCTCCAATTCGTCAATCATTCTGTTGTATGAATCCACCAATTTCCCAATTTCCAGCCCAGGATTTTCAATATGGATCTTTTCATTCTGTCGGGTAAGGTTGGTCCGGTTGATCTTATCGGAAATGGTCTGGAGCGAGCGGGTAATGTATTTTGAAATAAAGTAGGCAAGAAAAATGGCAGAGAGTAGCATAATCAAGTAGACCCCTCCCAAACGGAAGAGAAATTCAGTAAGCTCTTTATTGTTGAAGGTATTGTCCTCAAAATACTGAAGGTTCACTATACCAATAGGCTTAAACCTTGTATCATTGATGTAGGTATAGGTAGCTTGGTAATTGTCTCCGGCCGCACGCTGCTCCTGCACATACCGTTTGTCATCGCTGTCACGAAGGCGGTTCAGTATTTGTGCATCCAAACAATTGGAAATGGAATCGGCCTCAAAACTCGGTCTTGAGCTCTTGACCAAATTCCCCTCAAGGTCGTATATATTAAAGTTGACGTTTTGTACATCGGCGATCTTATAGATTTCATCCATAAAGATCAATTGCAGATTTTCCGAATTTACAGGGTAAGTGGTCTCCCGTATGGTGTACGAAATGCTCTGGAGTACTTGCTCTTCCTTGCGTTCCACCCTGTCTTCATGGTAGTCCCTTCCCTGCTCATTATATTGGTAAATGGTAACCCCTGCAATCAAAATGGAGGCAATGACCACCAACATGATCATGCTGAAGAATATCCGGGATCTTAGGGACAGTTTACTGAACAAGCTTACTTGGTTTAAGGTAAAATTACACAATTATCAAGCCAAATGAGGCACAAGAGTAAGTACAAGTTCAAGCTCAAAATTAGGTTCCTACTAATTTAACTGAGCTTGAACTTGATATTTGAACTTTCTTAAGCATTGGGATTCTTGTCCCGGATACGTTTATAAAGTTTAATGCCCAACATCAAAAGAATGCCCAGCACCACAATACCAATAACCCCATAGATCCAATTAAAGGCACTTTTTAAAATCACCAAGAAGACAATGGCGAAGAGAATCAGGGTGGCACCCTCGTTCCAAATGCGCATGAATTTGGATGTATATTTTACCTCATTACGCTGTAGTTGCTTAAAAATTTGATGGCATTTAAAATGATATGCGAAAAGCAACAGCACAAATCCCAGTTTTACATGCATCCAAGGCTGTTGCAGCCATGAAGGCATCAGAATAAGCATCCAAATCGCAAACAGGGTGCACAGAATGGCCGAAGGCCAAGTTATGATATACCACAACCTTTTGGTCATCAACTTCAACTGGTCGGTCAGGATTTCCCGCTCCGGGGAAGGCTTTTGCCACGCTTCAATATGATATATGAACAAACGTGGAATGTAGAATAGTCCTGCAAACCAAGTGACCACAAAAATGAGGTGCAAAGATTTAATGTAAGGGTAAATCAACAGTACGCTCTTTTAACGATTTCAACCGAAGTGCCAACACCCCTCTTCCCCAATGTCATTTGCTGGAAAAAGGCTGTCGGCAGTCATCAAAGTTACGGCTCTTTGTTTAAGTCCGATGCATTATTGTATTCAATTCCTGTATCCTCCATAAGCAATTGATTGAAGCAAGACACCTAAATCTCGCTCCAACCTAAACATGCTTTCTATTCCTCTACACTCAAATAATCCAATCCTAATTGGTTAAATTCATTATTGAACGCATCAATCTCTTTGTCCACCAAAGCATCAAAAGCATTCAATTGTTCTTTTATCTTTCCTGAAAGCTCATTTTTAACGGCCATATCCTGTTCTGTTGGAGGGAAATCGTCTATGGACACCAAGCTGTTCAGGTGGGCCAGTTTATTGGTCAACCGTATGGGAAAGTTCAAGGGGTCTTGGTTGCTTCGGTTTTGGGTCTGATAAAGCGCCTTTTCAATTTCCGCAAAGTCTTCCTTCATTTTTTCAGCCTTTTCCACCAAGGCCTTGGTAGCTTCATTTTCCTTGTACTGTTTTACAAAAGCGTCCAGCTTTTCATTGATTTTCCGAATCTTTTTTATGGATTGATGCGCTCTGTCCACCGTTTCATTGATACCGGTAATAAAATCGAACTGCTTTTGCATATCGGCCACAGAAACTTCCGCCCTGGGGTCGGGAAGAATCTTAAATTCCTGAGTCTGATCGGCACCGTTCACATTCAAGTGCACTTTATAGCTTCCCGGAACTGCTTTGGCGCCATCCAAATTGGCCCACCAAAGAATCATTCCCTCCAATTTTTCCGCTCCTTTGCCACGGGTATCCCAAACATGGGTATTGCCCCCTTTCTTGGCCGTAAGCTTTTTGTCCTTGTCCTTCGCATAGGTGCTGTATGACGCCAAAGTATCCCCATTAATTGTGGTATAGGTCAAGACCACGCTGTCTTTTTCCGAAAGGTTTTTGAGGTAAAAATGGGTGATCACACCATTGGGATGGTTCTGTCCCTCTGTCTTGGAAGGAGTCTTGGCCACTCCTCCCTTGGTACGATAACTGTCCTTGGGATGGAACAAAACGGCCTCCGCCGATTTTTTGGAGCCATCCAGTTGATGTAAAATCGTAAGGTCATCAATAATCCAAAGGCTTCGCCCTTGGGTAGCCACAATAAGGTTGTCGTCCTTAATGGTCAGGTCGGTAATGGGAACAATGGGTAGGTTCAATTGGAATTTCTCCCAATTTTGCCCGTCATTGAAGGAAATGTACATCCCCGTTTCCGTACCCGCATACAACAATCCTTTTCTTTTTGGATCTTCACGTACCACACGGGTAAAATGTTCATTGTTAATGCCACTGGTAATCTTGGTCCATGTTTTTCCGTAATCCGTGGTTTTGTAGAGATAAGGAGTGAAATCCCCCAATTTGTAACGGGTGGCAGCCACGTAACAGGTCCCTTCATCAAAAGCGGAGGGTTCAATGCTGTTCACCATACTCCACTCGGGCATGATATTGGGTGTTACATTTTCCCATGTTTTTCCTCCATCTTGGGTCACATGGATGAGTCCATCATCACTTCCTACCCACAACAGGCCTTCTTTTAAAGGACTCTCATTGGCGGCAAAAATGGTACAATAGTATTCCACACTGGTATTGTCCTGGGTTATTGGACCGCCACTGGACACCAATTTTGAAGGGTCGTTTCGGGTTAGGTCATCACTCAACAAGGTCCAACTTTGCCCTTCATTGGTACTCATGTGCACATGGTTGGAAAAGGTATAGAGCTTTTTGGGATCATGCTTGCTGAATATGATCGGGAAATTCCATTGGAAACGGTATTTCATTCCCTCGGCGCCGTAACCCATAGGGTTATCCGGCCAAACATTAATACCCCTAACAGTTTTGTTTTTGTGATTGACGCGAGTCAGGAATCCTCCATAACTACCTCCGTACACAATATCATCATTGGTAGGGTCTACTACAATGTGCGCGGATTCGCCTCCGGCAGTTTCTTCCCAGTCGTCCTCTCCTATGGAATTGTCATCACTCCGGTGGTTGATCCGCAAAGTGGAATTATCCTGCTGCGCCACATAGATCCGGTACGGAAAGGCGTTATCCGTAGTGACCCTATAAAACTGGGCGGTGGGTTGATTGTAGTAGGTACTCCATGTTTCCCCACCATCGTAACTGATCTGTGCGCCACCATCGTCCCCAATGATCATCCGTTTTGAGTTTTCCGGAGCGATCCAAAGATCGTGATGGTCACCGTGTGGTGCATTAAAAGTATTGAAGGTTTTCCCTCCATCTGTACTTCTGTGGTATTGGACATTGAGCACGTAGACCACGTCCTCATCTTCCGTATCGGCATAGACACGGGTGTAGTACCAGGCCCTTTGACGCAGTTTGCGCTCCTCATTTACGCGGGTCCATTTTTTTCCCCCATCATCTGAACGGTACAACCCTCCTTTTTCCTTGTTTTCCACTATGGCCCATACCCTATCGCTATTTTTTGGAGATACCGTCACGCCAATAATCCCCAAAGTATCTGTTGGGAAGCCATCATTCTTTGAAATCTCTGTCCAAGTCTCTCCGCTATCCGTACTTTTCCAAAGTGCAGAACCTTCGCCACCACTACTTAAACTATATGGGGTTCGTTGCACCCTCCATGTGGAAGCATACAATACTCTTGGGTTGTTGGGGTCCAAGGTAAGATCCACAGCGCCCGCATGCTCGTTCACAAAAAGAACCTGTTTCCAGGTTTTGCCCCCATCGGTACTTTTGTAGACCCCGCGCTCCTTGGTGGGCTTATAAATATTACCCATCACTGCCGCATAAACGATATCGTAGTTTGTGGGATGTACCTTTAATCTAGGGATATGCCTTGTGTTTTCAAGTCCCATGGATAACCATGTTTTTCCACCATCTTCAGTTTTCCAGACACCATATCCAGAAGACACATTCCCCCGAACTGTTTTTTCACCTCCCCCAACATAAATTACATTAGGGTCACTTTTGGCAACTTCAACCGCACCTATACTTCCTCCAAAATAACCATCGGAAATATTCTCCCATGATCGACCTCCATCCGTGGTCTTCCAAACCCCACCGCCAGTGGCACCAAAGTAGAAAAGGTTGGGTTCCCCGGGCACTCCTGTGACGGCAGCCGATCGACCGCCACGAAACGGACCGATCAATCGATATTCCAAACTGGAATAGATTTCCTCGGGATATTCTGGAGTGGTTTGGGTTTTCTTTTTTCGTTGGGATTGCCCAGGTGCAATACAAAATACAATGGCAAGTAATAACAATGCCATCTTGGAAAAGCAAGTCTTCATTTTCAAAGTGTTAATTAGTCGTGTCTAAATGTAATGAAAAAGCAAGAAAAAAGGTTTCACAATATTTTGTAATTTAACTCCCTCATTTAAATCTCAACCCTCACTATGCGAAATTATTTTGGGCTCATCGTTCTTGTCGTTCTGATGGCAGCCTGCAAAAACCAATCAAAATCCCAAGAAGAACAAACAGCACAAACGCCAGAGCCAAAAGAGTCCGAATGGATTTATCTTTTTGATGGCACCAGCACCGAAGGCTGGCGCGGTTACAACATGGACTCCCTGCCTCCAGGCTGGATCATTAAGGACAGCACCCTGACCTTTGACACAGAGTTGGGTCTAGAACAAGACTATAAAGGTGGAAAAGACATTATTTATGGGGCCGAGGAGTTCGATAATTTTGAGCTCTATCTGGAATGGAAGCTTCCCGAAGGGGGCAACAGCGGTATTTTCTACCACGTTAAAGAAGGCTACGACGGTCCACCCGTAGTATCACCCGAATATCAGCTCATTGATGATGAAAACTATGCCCGCATCCATGACCTTACGGCCTACAACACCAGTCTGGGCTACACCGATAAACCTGAAGAGCTCAAGCCCTTGCAACAGACCGGGGCCGATTACGCCATGCACCCCCCGAAGGCCGATAAGACCCTACATCCCGTTGGGGAATGGAACAGCTCCAAGATCGTCTTCACCCCCGAAAAAGTAGAGCACTGGCTCAATGGCGAATTATTGTTGTCATTTGTTCCATGGGACGAGGCTTGGCATGAAAAGAAAAACTCGGACAAGTGGAAGAACAGTCCTGACTACGGAAAATTCAAGACAGGGTTCATTGCCTTGCAGGACCACTCCAGCCCAATTTGGTTCCGAAACATCAAAATAAAAAAATTATAATCAGCTAAAACCAACCCATGAATAAAAGAGAATTCATTAAAAAGAGTAGTGTAGGTGCCTTGGGCATCATGGTGGCCCCTTCGTTGTTGAAGGGAGCCCCTTTCAAGGAAAGATTACGAACTGCACACATCGGTGTGGGGAACATGGGTGCTGCAGACCTTAGCGCCATATCGTCCCACGGTTCCGTGGACGTGGTGGCCCTGTGCGATGTGGATGCCGTTAACCTCTCCGCTGCGCGCAAACTTCACCCAACGGCCCGGGTCTTCTTCGATTACCGTACCATGTTGAAGGAAATGGCCGATCAAATCGATGCCGTGATCGTGTCCACTCCGGACCATACCCATGCCCCGGCCTCCATGATGGCCATGGAGATGAACAAACCCGTCTACTGCCAAAAACCGTTGACTCATTATGTTTCTGAGTCCCGCGCCATGAAAAAGATGGCCGCCGAAAAAGGTTTGGTGACCCAAATGGGCATTCAGGTACACTCCTTCTACGATTATAAACTCGCTACGCTCTTGATCCAATCCGGGATCATTGGCAAGGTGCATACGGTACACGCTTGGTCCCCCAAGAACTGGGGATACGATGGACCCCTTCCGCAAGGAGAGGACAAAGTCCCAGCACAGTTGGACTGGAACCTTTGGTTGGGAACTTCTGCCGAAAGACCCTATAAAGAAGGAATGTACCATCCCGGGAACTGGAGAAAATTGATGGACTACGGCTGTGGCACCTTAGGCGACATGGGCGTGCACATCTTTGATACCCCGTACAACGCCCTCGAACTTGATGTACCCATGACCATAAAGACCGAATGCCGTCCCTCCAATGGGTTTGGATACCCAGAGAATAACGTTGTAACCTATGAGTTCCCGAGCACACCGTATACCTCCAAGACCTTCAAGTGGGTTTGGTACGATGGCCCTGGAGCCCCAGACATGCACGAGGACTTAATTCTACCTGGTGCCAAGAACATGGCCGCTAAGAAATCAAACAAAGAGGAAAGTGTAGAGGACAAAATATCACTGGACGCCAAGGTGGCCGGAGAGGGCGAGCTGCCAGAACAAGGCGCTATGTTTGTGGGTGAAAAGGGACGACTTTTGTTGCCCCACTTCATGCAACTGCCCAAGAAAATTGTACGCGGCAAGTATGTGGACATTTCCAAGGAAATTGCCAAGTTGAACGAGAAGCACAATCTGGGCGAACCCATCAGAAATTATGAGTCCGAAGGACCTAAGCACTACCACCAGTTCGTGGATGCTTGTTTGGGCAAGGCCGAGACCACGGCACCCTTTGAGTATGGGGCTAGGCTCACCGAGACCATACTGTTGGGCACCATTGCCGGAAGGTTCCCCGGGGAGACCCTCCACTGGGACGCACAGGCGGCAAAGTTCAAGGAGGAAAAGGCCAATGCCTATCTTTCAGGAGACTATAGGGATTTTTAGTACTCCCCTATCATGAATAGGTCCGTACTGACCCTCCTGATCTTATTGCCATTACTTTCGTTTTCGCAGAAGCGCATTCGAGATTATGGTGTTGGGATTGGAGTGCTCAGACCAGGACAATACAATGCAATTACCGACGTGCCTGGGGTACGGGTGGGACATGTTACCTTGATAAAAGGCGACAGCATCCGTACCGGGGTCACGGCGATTCTTCCCCATTCCGGGAATCTCTTCCAAGAAAAAGTTCCGGCCGCCATACATGTGGGCAACGGTTTTGGAAAACTGGCCGGCAGTACCCAAGTGAAAGAATTGGGCAATTTGGAAACCCCTATCATTCTGACCAATACCTTGAGTGTTCCCACAGTGGTCAATGCCGTTATCGGGTACACTTTATATCAAAAAGGCAACGAAACAGTGCGTTCGGTAAATGCCGTAGTGGGCGAAACCAATGATGGGTATTTAAACGACATTCGAGGACGCCATGTAAGCGAAACGGATGCACTACAGGCCATTTCAAAAGCAAAAACTGGAGCAGTTCCGGAAGGCAATGTTGGTGCGGGAACGGGCACCATTTGTTTTGGATTTAAGGGAGGGATAGGAACCTCTTCCCGTGTCCTTCCCAAAAAAATGGGAGGATACACCATAGGTGTATTGGTGCAGACCAATTTTGGCGGTGTTTTGCAAATAGCCGGGGTGGATGTGGACAAGCAGCTTGATCGTTATTCTGAAACGCTCAAATATTCAGCAGATGGTTCCTGTATGATGGTGGTTCTGACCGATGCCCCATTGGATGCCCGTAATTTGGAGCGATTGGCCAAACGGGCCATGATGGGCTTGGCCAAAACCGGAGGGATTGCGAGTAACGGCAGTGGGGATTATGTGATTGCCGTTTCCGCGGCAGAGGAATGTAGAATCCCATATGAAAGTGAAAATCCCATTCAAACTGTACCGACCTTACGTAATGAGGCCATGACCCCACTTTTTCTGGCCACCATTGAAGCCACCGAAGAGGCCATCCTTAATTCTCTGTTCGCTGCGGAAACCATGATAGGACGTGATGGCCACACCATTGAGGCCCTCCCAAAGAAAAAGGTGCTTGAAATGCTCCAAGCGGCCCATAAAATGGACTAACACTTCATCCCATCCTCTTTTTCTTCGCGCGTTGCGTAACATTCCACTTGAATTTTACACTAACCTAATAGAAACTCTATAGTTTTTTTATAGTTTTAAAAGCATAATACCTAAAAAACACTACCATGGATATTTTTGGAAAGATCAAGGAAAAACTCACCAACGAGTTTATTGACATTATTGAATGGCTCGACTATACCGACGACACCATTGCCTATCGGTTTGAGCGTTATCAAAATGAAATAAAGAACGGCGCAAAGTTGATTGTTCGTGAAGGACAGACCGCCGTTTTTATCAACGAAGGTCAATTGGCCGATGTCTTTGAACCGGGCACTTACGACCTTACCACACAAAACCTACCGATTTTGGCTACTTTAAAAGGATGGAAATACGGGTTCAATTCCCCATTCAAGGCCGAAGTGTATTTTGTAAACACCCACTTGTTCACTGACGAGAAATGGGGCACCAAGAGTCCCATCACTTTAAGTGACGACCGATTTGGTTTGGTTGAAATTCGCGCTTTTGGAACCTATGCCTTTAAAATTTCGGATGCTGGCAAGTTTATCAAAGATATTGTAGGTACGGACAGCAACTTCACCAATTTTGAGATCAACGAGCACCTTAAAAGTTTGATTGCCACACGATTTACAAATACCGTGGGCCAAGCCAATTTGCCCATTGAATTGTATGCTGCCAATACCACCGAACTTTCAGACACCTGCCGCGAAGTCATGTCGCCTGAGTTTGAAAGTGTCGGCATTTCCTTGGAAAAATTCTATATCGAAAATGTATCCATGCCCGAAGACCTTAAAAAGGAAATCTTCGAGTACAGCCGTATCGACAAGCTTGATCTGGACAAATTGACCAAGTTCAAAACCGCCAAGGCTATTGAGGCCGCTGCCCAAAACGAAGGCGGGACCGCTGGAGCCGGAATGGGCATGGGTATGGGCTTTGTTCTGGCTCAACAAATGGGTGGAATGATGGGCGGAAACTCCCAAGCCTCACCACAACAAACCGCCCAGCCTGTTGGAGGCTCCGTTCCTCCACCAATGCCAACACAAACCCTATATTACTATGCCTCCAACGGGGTACAACATGGACCAGTGACCTTTGAGCAAATGCAATCCCTTTTTGCATCGCGGGCCATCAACCGAGATAGTTTGGTATGGAAGCAGGGAATGTCTGCATGGACTTCTTTAAAAGAAGTGGAAGAATTGAAATCGTTCTTGGGAGGCAACACGCCGCCGCCATTGCCAGGACAATAATTCTCATTTTGTCATTTCGAAATGAGTTGCAGGGCAACGATTGAGAAATCTAAATAATTACATTGAGATTTCTCAGTCGCTAGCTCCTTCGAAATGACAGCCTCTCAATTTTGACATGGATTTCCGCCTACACGGAAATGAAACTATGGAAGAACAAAAAATCCAAAAAACCGAGCTAAAAAAAGCCTGCACCAACTGTGGTGCCGAGCTAAAATACAAGCCTGGGACCACCAGTATAAATTGTGAATATTGTGGTCATGAGGAATCAATTGCTATAAACGAAAATGGTTTTCAGGAACTGGAGCTGTACCCCTACCTTAAAGAAATGGGCTCACAGAAACACAGTGAGGAAATCTCCATGTTGCACTGCAAAAATTGTGGTGCCAATCAACATGTCGAAGAAAACTATAAGTCGCTCCATTGCGTATACTGCGGCATGCCTCTGGTGATTGAAGATGCCTATAAGGAAGATTGGATCTTACCTGGCGCGGTGCTCCCCTTTCAGATTGATCAAAAGAAATCCTTTATCATTTTCAAGAATTGGGTAAACCGCTTGTGGTTTGCACCCAATAAACTGAAGAAGGCCGCTTTGGACCCTCAATTTACCAAAGGGCTGTATTTACCCTATTGGACCTTTGATGCCCAACTTGCGGCAAGTTATACGGGACAACGGGGCGAATATTATTACGAAACCCGAAGGGTCAGGAACTCCAACGGCAAAATGGTGACCCAACAGGTTCGCAAAACCCGATGGTATCCTGCTTCTGGGGAGATTTCTGGATTTGTGGATGATACCCTTATCAAGGCATCCCAACAAAAATCGGGGAGGATTCCCCAAAAAATCGCCCATTGGAACCTTCAAAAACTGCAACCATTCAATAGTGGTTTTCTTTCAGGCTTTGTCACCGAAAAATATACCATCCCGTTGAAGGAAGGGCACCTCCATTCCAAAGATGTGGCCCGTGACATTGCCATGCGATGGTGCCGACAGGATATTGGTGGGGACACCCAACGGGTGACCCATATGGACATGCAGCTCTCCGAAGAGACGTTCAAACATATCTTGTTGCCCGTGTATGTAAGTGCCTATCGCTATAAGGGCAAGGAGTACAATTTCTTTATCAATGGAGAAAATGGACAGATTTCCGGTACACGTCCGTACAGTGCTTGGAAGATTTTCTTTGCCGTCCTATTCGGGCTGACGGTCATTGCCCTTCTGGTCTACTTTGCAGGGTAATTTTCCTTGCTTGACTTCACAGTTGTAAAATCCGTATCTTTAAATATGGTCCGGCCCATTTCGCTGATATCGATTTTTGTGCTGCTCAATATGGGTATTGGGCGTATGTTCCAAGTAAGTTTAGGAGCAACCTGCTTTTCTGAATTGACCATTTTGGCCGTGACCAGTTTTGTTTTTTGGACCTTCTCTGCCCAACACATAAAAGTTTGGGCCCAAAACTGGGAGCAAAAACCTTTCGGAAAAACCTTGGCCCTTCAAGGAGGGTTGAGCATCACCGCCACGGCAATGAACATTCTTATTGGACAGGTTTTGGTAGTCTTTATGATGACCGTGGTATTTCGTTGCGCCTCTCCCAATTTCAATCTATTGCATGCAGGGCTCACCAACAATATCGCCGTTAACCTATTCTGCTATTTTGCACTCCTGTTTTACTTTGTAAACAAGGAACACAACCAAAAAATTGAAACTCCAATCGCACCCATTCCAGGAGCGAAAATTCAAATTGAAGTGTCCAGGAACGGCTCCCATTTTTTACTGATTCCGGAAGAAATCATCTATATTGAAACTAGCAATAACTGCATTGTGCTCCATACGGAAAGAGGGGTTTTTGTAAAATACCAAAGCCTTAGGTCAGTGGAGAAAATAATCGGCTCAAATACCTTTAAACGAGTGCATCGTTCCTATTTGGTCAATATGAATTTTATGGATTTCCATCAAAAAAACAGCAATGGTGATGGGGTGCTCCACTTAAAAAATGGGGACAAAATTAAATTCAGCAGGACCTACCGAAAGAACTTGGTGGAGGTTTAACGGCATCGACCTGCCCTTATTTTCCCGCAGCTTACCTAGTGTTGCTAAATGTCTTGCATCACTCCTGCTACATTTGGAAAAACTGAACACATGAAGACTTTTCTGAGTGTAACCATCGGATGTTTTATCCTATGGTCCTGTACCTCCAAAACGGAAGGTGAAACAGGACTAAACCATAGCACAGGGCAAGACCGCCAACTTCTGACCCAATTGAAAGAGGTAAAATGGCCCAAAGCCTATCGGGAACAGGACACTCTTTTGCTCGATTCTATCTTAGGAGACGATTTTCAAATGATCGACGATCAAGGGAACTGGTCCGATAAAAAAGGAGAACTCGACTGGATCAAGGAACATGCCAGCACCCACGATTCCTTTTTTTATGAAATAAAACGCTTGGACATCCTGCCAAACGGCACGGCCATGATCTGTGGGACCGGGCATATCTTCAACGACTCCATAAAAACCATTTATCAGTCCAGCAATGTCTTAATAAAAAGGGAAGGGCAATGGAAGGCGATTGCTTCCCATGTATCCGGCATCAAACAAGTACCCTAAACCTTAAAGTTCTGATAATGTCTCCCTAAACAAATCCATATTTTAGTATTTTCCCTAAAAATCCTCGTTCAATGAAAATGTTTGTGGGGCTTTTGCTGTTGGTCTGTACCCTTGCCGGCGCGCAAGAAACCCATTCCGTTCCTCTTACATTCAAAAAGGATTTGATTCCCGAAGGCATCGCCATTGACCCTTCCTCCAAAAAGGTATACCTCAACAGTTTAAAGAAGCAAAAAATTGTACGTTCTGATTTGGATGGGACCCATGCCGAAGACTTTATTGGAAGCAAGGAATATGGGTACCTCTCCGGTTTTGGGATGATCATTCAAGGAGACACCCTCTTCGCCTTGGGGAACAGCTTGCCCAAAAGCAACAACTCATCCGTTCTTCTTTTGATGAACCCTACTTCAGGGGAATTCATTGCGTCGTACACCCTAAACTCGGATGAGGTGATCTACCTGAATGATATTGCCACAACGCCAAATGGGGACGCCTACATCACCGATTCTGAAAGTGACACCCTCTATGCCCTAACCGGGGCTAAAAAGGCCTTGGAGGTCTTCTTTACCCATGAAGAGATCAAACATTCCAATGGCATCGCAGCATCCGATGATGGCAAGTACCTCTATTTGGCCACCTACACCTCCGGCATCCGCATTTTGGACATCGTATCAAAGAAGTTGTTGAACCCACCCAATGAGTTCAAGGGAATCGACGGATTGAAATTCCATAAGAACACGCTAATTGCCATAGTCAACGGGAAAAGGGACTTGTCTCAAAATGGGGTCTTTCAATTTGAGCTGAATCCGGAACGAACCGAAATCCAGTCCGAAAAGAAAATCATGTCGTTTTTAGACCCATCGGACATTCCAACGACATTTGCCACCTTTGATGACCACATGTACTTTGTTTCAGATTCCCAGTTGGACAACTTTGATCAGGAAAACAATACCATCATTCATCCCGATAAATTGCAGAACTACAGATTAATTCGCATTAAAATTTGATGCCACTATGATCAACAAAACTTCTCTTTCCTGCTTCTTTTTCAGTCTGGCATGCCAACTCTTCTACGCTCAAACTGAAGTAAAAAACACCGTCATTTCCAAAAACTATTGTACTGAAATAGGTCGGTTTGACCTCCTTATCGACAGCGATGAAGTCGCCGGAGCCTACTATCTAATACACAAAAACGCACTTGGAGGGGTTTGGGGCCGATTAAAGAATCAAGTAATGACCGGCAGGTGGCATGATGCTGATGGAAAAGGAGATATCATCATCACTTTTACTGATGATTTCAACTTTTTTACAGCGGATTATCGCAGTGATGATGACCAAGATAAATGGTACCGGGATTCTTGGCACGGCTCACTTCGTCCCAATGCATCCCCTTCCTTTGATAAAAAAGGCATAACCTACCGATGCGAATAACTTAAAACTAATTCAGAAAGGCTATACAAACCGGACTGCCCAAGTTTGTCTCGCTTAAGAATTGCAAGGTGCCTTTTTCAGCATCCCTTTTGAAAACGATGATGTTATCGCTCCTTTGATTGGCCACCAATAAAAATTCGCCTGTGGGGTCCAATGAGAAGTTCCGGGGCCAGTCACCACGAACCGACTCCCTGCCCACCAAGGTCAGTTTTCCGGATTCTTGATCCACGTCAAAGATTACGATGGTGTTCTCCCCACGGTTGGAGCCATACAAAAACTTGCCATCAGGGGATAAGTGGATGTCGGCACAATAGCTTTTTTCCGTATATCCTTCGGCCAATGTAGATTCTGTTTGAATTTCTTGGTAAGACCCTTGGCTGTCTTTTTCAAAAACGGAAACCGTGCTGTTCAACTCGTTGATTACATATAAGATACTCCCATCTTTACCAAAGGTAAAATGTCTGGGGCCAGCTCCAGCGGCCAAATCGATTGAGGCTTGGTCACCGACCACGTATTGGTCCCCTTTCCTTTTGTAACGCTTTATGCCATCCAATCCCAAATCCGCTACAAAAAGTCCGTCTTTGGTAAACTTTGCCATGTGCGCGCGGGAGGTTCGGGTGGTATCCAAAATCTTATGGTCGATTACTTGGGGTTCCCCGGCAAGCGACCCATCGTCATTCAATTGATAAAGGGCCACATTGCCCCCGCCATAATTAGCCGCGGCCAAATAGCCATCTTCTGATAAGGAAACATGGCAAGGGCCATTTCCTTGGGTTCCTTTACTATTCTGGACTTCCAAAGCACCATCTTTTAAGCGGAATGCGGTAACGCCTCCCCCCAAGCTATCAAAATCGCCGGTCTCTTGTATCGCATAGAGATTGTCCTTGTCCTCGGAAATCTTCAAATACGAAGGATTTTTCAATTTGGCGGCCAATTCTTGGGTACCAAGTGCACCTGTGGCCACATCCAAGGTGTATTTGTAGATTCCCTCACTGTCTCCATTGGTATACGTTCCAACAAATAGGGTGTGGGTGGTTTTCTCTTCTGATTTTTTCTCTGCTTTTTCCTTACAGGCAATTCCGGCCATTAGCACTAGACCGAGCAATAGTATTTTCTTCATGGATGATTAAAATGTTTGTCCCAAATTAAGCAATCTTATACAACTAATCCGGACAACTTTGTTTTAATCTCTCGGACCAGATAAATCCCCGTGACCATGGTAGCAAGGACATCGGCTATGGGGAAGGACAGCCACACGCCCATCTCCCCCATAAATTGGGGCAGTAAAAGGATGAGCGGTATAAAAAAGAAGCCCTGTCGAGTAAGTGTGAGCAATAATGCTGGAATGGCCTTTCCCACCGCTTGAAAATACGCGGCACCTATCAATTGTAGGGCAATAATTGGCGTAGCCGCAAAGACCAACCGCATGGCCAAAGGGGAATGCTGTAACACAAACGCATTGGTGGCCAATTCTTCTGCAGGCAAATCGGGTTTGTTGCTCAAGAAAAGTGAAGCGATCTCTGCCGGAAAAACCATGAGGACCACAAAGACCAAGGTTGCCACTAAAGCGGCATACTTTATGGCCGTATAAATGGATTCCTTGACCCGGTCATACCGTGCTGCCCCATAATTGAAGCCCGCAATTGGCAGAAACCCTTGAGTGACCCCAAAAACAGGAAAAAGGGCGAACATGAGCATGCGGCCGATAATGGCATAGACCGCCACCATGGCCTCCCCTCCCAAATTAAAGAGGATGTTGTTCATGAGCAGATACGTGATACTGGTCACGGCCTGACGTGCCAAGGTCACAAATCCTAGGGAGCCAATTTCCTGAAGAATGGATCTGTCCAATCCAAAATGGGAAAGACTAATCTTTAACTCGGAGTTTTTTGATAGAAAGAAGTAGAGAATATATCCAAAACACATTAAATACCCAGCGGTAGTGGCCCAAGCAGCACCGTGCATGCCCCAATCAAACACATAGATAAAAATGTAGTCCATGAGCAGGTTCCCCACCGAAGGGATGATCATGGCCACCATGGCAAATTTGGGTTTCCCTTCGGCCCTGATCACGGTATTTCCCATCATACAAAGCGCCAAGAACGGCACCCCGTACAGGATAATGGTATAGTAAATTTTGGCTGGGGCAAAAATGGAACCCTTCCCTCCAAAAGCAGGTATTAAGGTATCCACAAAATAAAGTCCCAAGGCTACCATGACCACCGTAACCAAAAGGGTCAGCGTAATTTGGTTTCCAAAAGTCTTAAGGGCTTTTTCCTTGTTGTTGGCCCCCAAGGCACGGGACACAATACTGGAACCGCCAATACCAATGGCCATTCCCAAAGCTGCAATAAAGAAGGAAACAGGCAACACCACATTAATGGCTGCAATTGCAATGGAGCCAATCCAATTACCCACAAAGATGGAGTCGACCAACACGTTCAAGGACATCACCAGAATGCCAATGGATGCAGGTACGGCCTGTTTGATCAATAATTTTCCAATGGGTTCTTTCCCGAGTGCGTCAGAGGTTACTTTGGCCATGCCAATGGTGTTCTTTGGGTGTAAGGCTTTGTGTGTGGTAAATCTGAGCCAAATCTACAACGCCTCGATTAAATTACCTTTGTTCTCCCTTAGTTTTTTGGTGATGCTGTCCCATAAAGCCACTCTATGCTCCAAAGCTCTTTGGCTATACTCAGCGACATCGGTCCATTTTTGTTCATCTTGGCCACAGAGCATCTTCATCATTTTGACCGCCATGGGTCCGTGTTCATCCCCATCCAGTTCAATGTGCCGTTTTAGGTAATAGGAAAGTTTGGTATACTGTTCCGGTCCTTTTTTTCCAGATTGTTCTATGATGCCCAAGAACATATCCGGAATCAATTCTTCCCTTCCAAAGGTAAAGGCCGCAGCAATGATATGCGGTTTTTGGGTGTTGATGACTTCAAAAGTGAAGCTTAGAAAGTTCTTTTCAGCCAGATTCAAATCCGCATTGTTGATTTGCCCTGCAATCTCTTCAAGATTCCCAAAGCTTCCAATGACATCCTTGACCTTGGAGGTATTGGCATTGACTTCCTCCATGGCATCCAGATACATTTCAAAATGGCTTTTGGCCACTCCTTCCTCATTGAAATCGCTTTCCTCCTCCAAAACAATCTCATTGATGAACCTTGCCACTATGGTATCCGAAACAGGCTTCCAAGGAAGGTCGGTACAGGTAAGCTCACGTTGCAGGGCCTTTAATAGCGACATAAAATCCCAAACGGCATACACATGGCTCTCCATAAAGGTCCTGATGTCCTCAACTGAATCCAGCTGTGCGTAAAGCTCATGGTTTTTGAGTTGTTCCCGTACTTCTTTGAGGCTCTGCTCCAAGTTTTCAATGCTCATAGGCTTGCTTTACTGTACTCCAAAAATTATTGGATCTTATATTCCGGCAGGGTTTGATTTGCTGACCAAGTATTGATCCACTGTGCCATAAGACCTGCCCAATCATCCCTATCGTTCAAACATGGGACATGGATGTAGTCTTTACCACCTGCTTCAAGAAATTGTTCTTTGCCTTCCATGGCGATTTCTTCCAAGGTCTCCAGACAATCACTTACAAAGGCAGGGGTGATCACGGCCAAACGCTCAATACCCTCCTTGCCCAATCTTTCAAACTCGTGGTCGGTGAAGGGCTGCAACCATGGGTCGCTTCCCAATCGGGATTGGAACGAAGTACTCACTTTATCCTTGGGCAATCCCAATTGTGCTATCACCAACTCGGTAGTATCGTAGCATTGATGCCTGTAACAGGTATGGTGTGCCACTGAATTGGCCTTGCAACAGGCCCCATTCAATTGGCAGTGGAACTTTGTGGGGTCCGATTTTTTAATGTGCCTCTCGGGAATCCCATGATAGGAGAAAAGGACATGGTCGTAATCAAAATCCTTTAGACCCTCTGCTATACTCTTGGACAATATTTTGATGTAATCCGGATTGCTATAAAAGGCAGGCAATGTGGTCAGCTGCATACTAGGGAAATACTCTTGCTGCACTTCCATGGCCTTCACCACTACCGTTTCGTATGATGACATGGCATAATGGGGATACAGGGGCACCAGCAACACCTCATCCACTCCTTTATCCTTCAACTCCTGTAAAGCGTTCTTAATGGTCATGGAACCATACCGCATACCCAAGGCAATGGGCAAGCTGGTCTGTTGGCTCACCTTTTCCATAAAACGTTCCGAGATGATAATCAAAGGAGAGCCTTCCTCCCACCAAATCTTGGAATAGGCTTCCGCCGAACGCTTTGGACGTGTGTTCAGGATAATTCCCCGTACAATGATATTTCGCAGAACGGGATTCACGTCTATGACACGCTCGTCCATAAGAAACTCATCCAAATATGGTTTAACATCCTTTGCGGTAGGGCTGTCCGGCGAACCCAAATTGACCAATAAAACTCCTTTTGGCACAGCTTTTTGTTTTAGGTCCCCAAAAATACAACTTGGCACGGACTTGTTCTTTTCAGAACCCAATTACTTTTCTATGGTCCATAACTAAATTCAATCTATATTTCATTCGATATACCCAACCTTTATTCTTTTCTGCTTTATTTTTGTTGAAGATGCTTTTGATGGAGCATTTGTTTGGATTGAATAAAACACATTATATGGTGATGAAATATAAAACCCTCTTGCCCTTTCTATTTTTAGGGTTGATGGCATCCGCCCAGCAAATTACTTGTTCCCCAAAGGACAAATCCCTTTTTGAGGACAAAATCGCAGCCTTGCAGAATACCCAAGCTTCCTTTTTGGGCGATACGATTGTAGCGGTTGGGAAATCCTTCTTGGACACACCTTATGTGGAAAAAACCCTTGAAGTGGGTGAGACCGAAACCTTGGTAGTGAACTTACAAGGCTTGGACTGTACCACTTTTGTAGAAAATGTATTTGCCTTTGGAACCATGCTCAAGTCCAAACAAAACTCTTTTGAAGATTTCACCAAAACCTTGGAGACCATTCGGTATAGGGATGGTGATTTAAAAGGTTATCCTTCTCGTTTACATTACTTTACAGAGTGGATTCGGAATAATGAAAAGAAGGGGTTGGTCAAGGACATTACTTCGGATTTGGGAGGAGTTGAGCTCAACAAGCCTATCAATTTTATGGGAACACACCGTTCGTTGTATCCGTTTTTGAGCGATGACACCAACTTTGCCATCATTCAACAAGCGGAAAAAGAATTGGCCAAGCAAAATCTGTGCTACTTGCCCCAAGACCAGATTGAAAACAAGGAACAACAAATACAATCCGGGGACATCATTGCATTGGCAACTTCAATAAAAGGGTTGGACGTTACCCATACCGGCATAGCCATACATCAACCGGATGGGCGATTGCATTTACTTCATGCCTCAAGCAAAAATGGAAAAGTGGAAATCACCCAAGAGCCTTTGGTGGATTACCTAAAGAACATCAAAAGCAATATTGGTATTATTGTGGCTAGGCCCATTTTACTTTCGTTTTAGGCACCATTCAATGGCCCCCAAGAGGTGTTGTCTGAAATCAGGGTCATCATAAGCGGCATCGGTATGCCCCAAACCTGTATAAAAAGCACGGCCCCCATCATATTCATGGCACCAAGCAATGGGATGGTTGGCTCCGTTCTTGCCACCTTTATAACTGGTTTCATCAAGTTTCATCAAAACAGAAACGCTAGGATTCAATTCCTTAAAATTGTACCATTCATCAAAATGCATCCAAACATTGTTCAGGTGGGTTGTGGACGGATGGGATGTATCAACTATATCAATTTTGGCTTGCTGTTGTTCCGGATGGCTCTCAAAATAACCTCCTACCAACTTTCCATACCAAGGCCAGTCGTACTCGGTATCCGCTGCGGCATGGATTCCCAAATAACTGCCTCCATTTTTAATGTACCCTTCAAAAGCCTTCTGTTGGGCATCATCCAAGACCTCTTCGGTGGTGCTCATAAAGACCACCAATTTGTAGTTCCCCAGATTTTGAGGGTTAAAGTCCGTCCCTGAATCCGTCTGAAGTGCAATAAAACCATTCTTTCTTCCCAACTCCCGTAAGGTCTGCACCCCCTTTTCAATGGAAGCATGTCTATATCCTGTGGTTTTGGTGAAGACCAAGACTAGTTCAGGCATTTTTACATTTTGGGCTTCTTCTGGGTTCGGGGCATCTTGTGCGGAAATCTGCAACGCAAAGCCTATGGCAAAAAGGGACAGTACAAGAGTTTTCATTTTTTGATTTTTATGCGTTTGAAGTTAAGTATTTTTTGGGGGTGGTGCCATACTTCTTTTTGAAAGAAGCGATAAAGTGACTGGCGGTACTATATCCCACTTTCAAACCCACTTCATTGACGTTGTGCTTTCCGGTTTCTAACATTTTTCGGGCATACTCCATTTTGTAGTCGAACAAAAATCCGTAGACCGAATCCCCATAAATCTGTTTGAACCCTTCTTTCAGCTTTTTCAAACTCAATCCAATTTCTTGGGAAAGTTCGGCCAATGTAGGCGGCTCGGCCATTCGTGAAATCATGATTTCCTTGGCCATTCTTATACGTCGCACGTTGTCCTCATCGGCCAAAAAGGGACATTGCTCCAGATCGGCATCCTCGGTTTTATTAAAATAAAGGGATATCAGCTCATATACCTTTCCTTTGATATACAATTGTTTGATGGAAGGATGCAAATTGTAATTCATTAACTGACTGAGTACAACAGCAATGGCAGGTGATACCATTTCTTGGGAATAGTATTTTTTCTCCTTGTTCTCACCGCTCAAAAAAGGGATATACTCCGCCTCATTGGAAAAAAGGGAATGGAACTTTCGTATGGTCATTACCACAGACAGCAACCAAGAGTGGGGAGAAACTATGAGGTTCAAGGGCAAATCCTTTTGCGTATTGTAGAGCAGCAAAGAGTTTTCTTCCGTTACTTCCAAATGATAGTTTCCTTCATTAAAATTAAAACGGGTTTTGCCTTTCAAACAAAAATGGAACTGTATAAATGAGCTGTCGATTTCCCGCTCTACCGTTTGCAATTCTTGTGTATCGTTCTGAATCTTAAGGATATAAAACCCATCTTCTACTAGATTTTCATCATAGGAACCTTTGGCGATATTTTTCATGACCGAATCGAATTAAGTCTTTACCTTTTTTCAATTTAGAATGACTCTAAATTGTATTTTTACTTACCAAAGTAATCAATAAAACCAACGTTTTTCGTGGTTTTTTAAAAATTTTGACTTAAAAAATATCTCATGGGTCATTTATAGTACCGCTAGCGTTATTTTTTAAAACATAGCACCGTTATTTTTGTGCTGCGATTTTTATCCTTTATGAGGAATTACAACATTTCGAAACATAATTCCTTCTACGCCATTGGGCTGAGCTATAAGAAGGCAGATGCTGAGGTGCGGGGAAAGTTTAGTCTGGATGTTCCGGCCATAGACCATATTCTGGCAAAGGCCAAGGGACTTGGCATTGATGGCCTATTGGCTATTTCAACCTGTAATAGGACCGAGCTATATGGTTTTGCCCAACACCCCTATCAACTTATAAAATTGCTTTGCGACCAAACACAGGGCACTGTGGAAGAGTTTCAAGAAGTAGCCTATGTCTACAAAAACCATGAGGCTATTTCCCATATGTTCAAGGTTGGTACAGGGTTGGACAGCCAGATTTTGGGTGATTTTGAAATCATAAGTCAAATCAAACAAGGTTTTTATCGCGCCAAAAAACAAGACATGGCCAATCCTTTTTTGGAGCGGCTTTGCAATGCTGTCATCCAAGCCAGCAAACGAATCAAGACCGAAACCGAACTCTCCTCTGGAGCCACATCGGTCGCCTTTGCCTCGGTAAAGTATATTCTAGACAATGTCCCCGATATTTCGGAAAAGAACATTCTTCTTTTTGGAACGGGAAAAATCGGAAGGAATACCTGCGAAAACCTCATTAAACACTCCAACAACCACCATATTACCCTGATCAACAGGACTCGAGCAAAAGCGGAGGATATTGCCGGAAAGTTTCATTTGACCGTAAAGGACTATGGCGATCTCCAGACCGAAATACGAAAAGCGGACATCCTTGTGGTGGCCACTGGTGCACAGTTGCCCACCGTTTCCAAAGCATTGATCTATCCCAAGAAACCACTTCTGATCCTGGACCTTTCCGTACCCAAAAATGTTGCGGACGATGTTTTGGAACTGGATAATGTTTCCTTGGTACATTTGGACCAACTTTCCCAGATTACTGATGATGCCCTGGCCAAAAGGAAGGAATACGTGCCTAAAGCGGAAGCCATTATTGAACAGGTCAAAAAAGACTTTTTAAAGTGGTTGGAAACCCGAAAGTTTGCCCCTGTCATAAATGCGCTCAAGGAAAAGCTAAAAACCATGAAGGCCGAGGAAATTGACTTTCATTCCAAAAAAATAGATGACTTCAATCAAGATCAGGCCGAAATCATATCGGACAGGATTATCCAAAAAATCACCAAACAGTTTGCCAACCACCTGAAAAGTTCCGAAGTGGATACCGAGGACAGCCTGGAGCTTATCCAGAAAGTCTTTCAGCTAGAAATCGATTCAAAATGAGCAAGATCATACGAATTGGGACCCGCGATAGTGAATTGGCACTGTGGCAAGCCACCACTGTACAGCAAAAATTGGAAGAATTGGGGTACGACACCTCATTGGTCCCCATTAAATCCACAGGGGATGAAATACTGGACAAACCCCTTTACGAACTGGGAATCACCGGCATTTTTACCAAAACTTTGGATATTGCCCTATTGAAGGGACAAATAGACATCGCCGTCCACTCCATGAAGGATGTCCCCACCCAATTACCAAAAGACATTGTACAGGTGGCTGTATTGGAACGCGCCATTACCCACGATATTTTGGTGCACAAAGGATTGAACTTTTTGGAATCCGATTCCCCCGCTACCATTGCTACCGGCAGTTTGCGTAGAAAAGCCCAATGGTTGAACAAATACCCTCACCATACTGTGGTGGATTTACGGGGAAACGTAAATACCCGATTGTTGAAACTGATTGAGAACGACTGGAACGGTGCCATTTTTGCCCAGGCCGGATTGGAACGGATCAAATTGCTGCCCAAAGATGCCCTGCAATTGGATTGGATGATTCCTGCCCCAGCACAAGGCGCCATGGTGGTCGTGGCCAAAGAAGAGGACACCTTTTCAAGAGAAGCACTCACCAAACTAAATCATAAGGAATCTGAAGTGGCCACTACCATTGAACGGGAGTTTTTACGGACTCTGGAAGGAGGTTGCACCGCTCCTATTGGTGCCTTGGCACAAATAAAAGAACAAACGGTACATTTTGAAGGGGTTCTTTTTTCATTGGATGGAAAACAAAAAATCACCGTCAACAAAAGTGTTCCCTTGAACCAAGCCAATGGACTGGGAGAGCAATGTGCCAAAGAGGTCTTACAGCAAGGTGGAGATAAATTGATGCAGGAAATTAGAAATGAAAACAGTGCTCTCCACTAAAAAACTAAGCTCACCGCAAAAGGAATTGTTCCTCAATTCAGGTTTGGGGTTGGTGGAATACGATGCACTTCAAATTGAATTTTTGGATGTAAATATTCCTTTGGAATACACCCACTATATCCTTACCAGTAAAAATTCGGTCAAGGCTTTCGTTAAAAAAATTGAAAACCGGGACACCTCCAATTTTCAGGTCTTTTGTGTTGGTGAAAAAACCAAAGCCCTTTTGGAAGAAAATGGGCTGAGGGTGGTAAAAATGACCGAATACGCCTCGGAATTGGCCCAATATATTATAAAGGAGCATCACGATGATTCCTTTTTGTTTTTATCCGGAAATCAAAGAAGAGATACCCTACCAAAAGCACTGACTGAAAATAACATTCGGTATAAAGAGGTGGTGGTGTACAAAACCCATATAGTGCCAAGAGCATTTCAAAGGGATTTTGACGGCATACTATTCTTTAGTCCAAGTGGCATCAGAAGTTATCTTTTGGAAAACTCTATAAACAGCAGTACCCTGTTCTGCATTGGTACTACTACGGCAGCTGAGGCCAAAAAACATTCGGACAACATCATAATAGCCAATAAACCGACCGTGGAAAACGTGTTGGTCCAGGCCATAAACCATTTTACAAGACATGATTAAAAACGATTTGTTCCTAAGAGCTTTGAAGGGTGAAACTGTTGAGCGTCCACCCGTATGGATGATGCGCCAAGCTGGGCGTTACCTTCCTGAATTTATGGAACTCAAACATAAATACGATTTCTTTACCCGATGCCAGACGCCAGAGTTGGCTTCCGAAATTACCGTGCAGCCTATTCGACGCTACGGAATGGATGCAGCCATACTTTTCAGTGATATCTTGGTGATTCCACAAGCTATGGACATTGAGGTGGAGATGAAACCGAACTTTGGCCCCTACCTCCCAAACCCCATACGCTCCAAAGAAGATTTGGAAAAGGTTATCGTTCCTGATATTCAGGATACATTGGGTTATGTGATGGAGGCCATTACCCTGACCAAGGAAAAGTTGAATGATGAAATCCCTCTTATCGGTTTTGCCGGTTCTCCTTGGACCATTCTCTGCTATTGTGTGGAAGGTCAAGGAAGCAAAAGTTTCGATAAGGCCCGGGGACTCTGCTTTTCCCAACCGGAAGTGGCCCATCAACTGCTTCAAAAGATAACAGACACGACGATTGCCTACCTTAAGGCCAAAGTAGAAGCAGGTGTGAACGCTGTCCAAGTTTTCGATTCGTGGGGCGGCATGCTCTCCCCTACCGATTACCAAGAATTTTCCTGGCCGTACATTCAACAGATCGTTAATGCATTGAAAGATTTGGCCCCGGTCATTGTTTTTGGCAAAGGGTGTTGGTTTGCATTGAAAGAAATGGCGCAATCGGGAGCTTCTGCAGTTGGAGTGGATTGGACCTGCTCGGCGAAAAATGCACGCTACCTTACCGGAGGAAATATAACCCTGCAAGGAAATTTTGATCCTGCTCGTTTGCTTTCCCCTCCAGCTGAAATCAAAAAGAGGGTTACTCAAATGATCAATGAATTTGGGAAAGACAAATATATCGTCAACTTAGGGCATGGCATTCTTCCCAATATACCATTGGAAAATGCCAAAGCATTCATAGATGCCGTAAAAGAATATAAGGCGTGAACCCATTAGCGGTACTGAAACGGGTAGACTTTAAAAATATACTGAAAGTTATATTCATTGGGATGAGTCACCCGCTTTTCATTGTACCTACTATTCGAGCCACCAAGGATTGCATCCGCATATCAACGGACAACTATGGCCGATTGCATCATAAGAATGGTCCAGCTAATGCATTCAGACATGCGCTTTGGAACTATTTGATTGCCAAAAGATGTTTTCATGTTCGGCGAAATGTGGATTCTGTTCTGGGATGGGCCAAAAAAATTACGGATTGGCACGAACACGCCTTCCCAAATGCCGAATTGGCCAAAAAAATGGATTTCCATAATAATGCCGTGGGAAGATTGGTATTTCGGGAAAATCCTGAAAAAACGGAACGTGAAATCATTGAACTATTGAAATCCATGACCTTGGTTTCGGTCAAGGTTGATTCCAATACCGATTTTGAAAGCTTAATAACACAACTCATACATATACTCGATCAATGAAGGACACATTCTACGATTATATCCAAAAACTACAAGATACCATTACCGCAAAACTTGAAGAGGTGGATGGAAAGGCCAAATTTCAACAGGATATTTGGAAACGCCCTGAAGGCGGTGGTGGAAGGACCCGTGTCATTGAAAATGGAAATGTATTCGAAAAAGGTGGAGTGAATATTTCCAAGGTACATGGTGAACTTCCCAAAAGTATGCAGCAGTATTTTGGCGTGGAAGATGCTGATTTTTTTGCCTGCGGACTCAGTTTGGTCATCCATCCCAAGAGTCCCATGGTACCCACCGTACATGCTAACTGGCGATATTTTGAGATGTACAACAAAAATGGGGACATCGTGGACCAATGGTTTGGTGGCGGTCAGGACCTAACACCCTATTATCTGTTTGAGGAAGATGCCCAACATTTTCACCGAACCTGTAAAAATGCCTGTGACGCCCATAATCCAGAATTTTATCCCAATTACAAAAAGAGATGTGACGAGTATTTCTGGAATGCCCATCGCAATGAGGCCAGAGGAGTTGGCGGGCTCTTTTTTGACTATTGCAAAGCAACGGAAACCATGACCATGCAAGATTGGTACAATTATGTCACCGAGGTTGGGGATAGTTTTTTGGACGCATATATACCAATCGTCACAAAAAGAAAAGAGCTTCCTTATTCCCAAAAACAACGGGATTGGCAGGAAATTAGACGGGGAAGGTATGTGGAATTTAACTTGGTACACGATAAGGGAACCCTCTTCGGTCTGCGCACCAATGGCCGTATAGAGAGTATTTTGATGAGCCTCCCTCCCCATGTGCAATGGAGGTATGACCATCACCCCGAAAAAGGAAGTCCAGAAGAGCAATTAATTGAGGTGCTGCAACATCCAAAAAATTGGGTTTAATGTGTAGCTTTGTTTGAAACCAAACCCATGAAGCAGAAAATATATCAAGTCGACGCTTTTACCGATCGTCCTTTCGGCGGTAATCCTGCAGCAGTTTGCATTTTGGATGCGTGGCTCGATACTGCACTTATGCAAAGCATTGCGGAAGAAAACAATCTGGCCGAAACTGCATTTGCTGTTCAAAAAGGTGAGGTTTACGAATTACGTTGGTTTACTCCAGAAACTGAGGTCGATTTGTGTGGTCATGCCACCTTAGCCACGGCATATGTGTTGTTCAATTACTACAATCACAATGAAAAAACCATTCGGTTTTATTCTCCCAGAAGTGGGGAATTGACTGTGGAAAAAACGGCCAACGGTTGGATGACCTTGGATTTTCCCACCGACCCAATAGTAGCCATTCGGAACAATAGGGAATTGGACAATGCCATAGGGCTTACCCCTATCAAAACCTTTAAGGGAAAAACGGATTTTATGATGGTCTACAGCTCCCAACAAGAAGTGGAGGCCATTACCCCCAACCTGCATTTGTTGAACCAATTGGATTGTAGAGGCGTCATTGTTACAGCACCGGGCCAAGAGGTTGATTTTATCTCCAGATTCTTTGCCCCGCAATGTGGCATTCCTGAAGACCCTGTGACCGGCTCGGCACACACGTCCCTTACCCCGTATTGGTACGAAGTGTTGGGCAAAAGCAAAATGACCGCCAAGCAACTCTCCAAAAGAGGAGGGGACTTAATCTGTGAATATTTGGGAGACCGGATAAAAATTTCCGGCAAAGCAGCTCCCTACCTAACCGGTGAAATTGAAATTTAAGAATCTGTATGTATCCATTGATTAGAAATAGAAGACTACGCGCCTCCGAATCCATCCGAAGATTGGTTCGGGAAACCCTGGTGACCCCAGACGACTTTCTAGTGCCCCTTTTTGTGGTGGAAGGAAAAGGAATCAAAGAAGAAATTGCTTCCATGCCCAATTATTTTAGGTTGAGTTTGGACAATCTTGAAAAAGAAGTTAAAGAGCTTTGGAAAATGGGGCTTTGCTCCGTGTTGCTTTTTGTTAAGGTTGATGAAAAGCTCAAGGACAACAAAGGCACCGAGGCCATCAACCCAAATGGATTGATGCAAAGGGCGATAAAGACCGTCAAAAATGCCTGCCCACAGATGTTGGTGATGACCGATGTGGCGTTGGACCCATTTTCATCCTATGGCCATGATGGGATTGTGGCCGAAGGGCAGATCCTCAATGACGAAACTGCTGAGATATTGGCCGAGATGAGCGTCTCCCATGCGCAGGCCGGAGCCGATTTTGTGGCCCCCAGCGATATGATGGATGGACGCATCCTCACCATTCGGGAAGCCTTGGAAGATGAAGGGTTCCAAAATACGGGAATCATGAGCTATTCTGCCAAATATGCCAGTGCCTATTACGGTCCGTTCCGGGATGCCCTGGATTCAGCTCCCGTTGATATTGCCAACGTGCCCAAGGACAAAAAGACGTATCAAATGGATTTTGCCAATAGGCTGGAGGCTATCCGCGAAACCCAAATGGACATAGATGAAGGTGCCGATATTGTGATGGTAAAACCGGGTCTTCCCTATTTGGACATTGTTCGGGACATAAAAAATGAGGTGGATGTGCCCATTGCCGTCTATCAGGTATCCGGGGAATACGCCATGCTCAAAGCTGCCGCGGAAAAAGGGTGGCTAGACCATGATGCCGTGATGCTGGAACAATTGACCGCCATTAAACGGGCGGGGGCAAGCATCATTGCCAGTTATTTTGCTAAAGACTTTATCCGTACCTTGGGATGATTCAAAAAATACGTACAACCAACCCTACTAACTCATGAAAAACCTCTTTGTATTCTGTTTTTGTTTTATTTTCATTTCAACCAGCCTTTTTGCACAACAAAACTTGATTCATGCCCTTCCCTCAAAATTGGGATTGGATGAAGCCTACATCGACCAAAAAGTGGATTCTATCATGGAGCTTGGCATAAAAAACCAAGCCTTCCCAGGCGCCCAAGTATTGGTAGCCAAAAACGATACGGTAATCTTCCACAAAGCATATGGATTTCACACGTATGATAGTGTGCAGCCCGTTGCCCTGAACGACCTTTATGATTTGGCATCCGTTACTAAAATCTTGGGGCCATTGCCTGCTTTGATGAAATTGGTGGACGAAGGCAAACTTGATTTGGATGTCCCATTTAGCAACTACTGGCCTTCATGGAAAAAACATAAGGATAAAAAAGATCTGACCCTACGTGAAATTTTGAGTCACCAGGCCGGATTGGTGCCCTATATTGTCTTCTTGGAGAAAGTGATGAAAAAGAATGGGAAGGTAAAACGTCGCTTTGTAAGGGATACTCCCAGTGAAAAATTTCAGCAACAAGTGTATGAGAACCTATTCATCAGTGATCGCTTTGAAGCAAAAATGAACCGTATGATCGACAGGTCCAAGGTTTCCGATGAAAAAAAATACAAGTATTCAGGACTTACCTTTCTCATCTATCCAAGGTTAATAGAACAACTCACCGGCACCGATTACGAAACCTATTTGGAGGAGAATTTCTATAAACCCCTTGGGTGTTATACTTTGGGTTACAATCCAAGTAAAAAGAATTATGTCAATGCCATTGTACCCACCGAAAATGATAGTGTATTCAGGAAGACTTTCGTCAAAGGTTGGGTCCATGACGAAAACGCTTCGTTAAAAGGTGGGGTATCCGGAAATGCAGGATTGTTTGGCACTGCAGACGACTTGGCCAAGATCATGATGTTTTATGAAAACTACGGTGCAGTAGGGGATAAACAAATTATCTCCAAGGAAATTGTAAAAGAGTTTGGCAGGGTCCAATATCCTGATAACGATAACCGAAGAGGACTTGGTTTCGACAAACCCTTACTTAACAATTCCGAGCTTGCTTTGGAAGATGCCTATCCCTCTCCCTTGGCAAGTCCAGAGAGTTTTGGTCACTCTGGATTTACTGGAACTTTTGTTTGGGCAGATCCAGAAAACAAGCTGGTTTATATTTTTCTTTCGAACAGGGTTTATCCCTCAAGGGAACATGGCCAAATATATCGTCTAAATATTCGGACAGCACTGCAAAATGTATTTTATCGTGCATCTTCCATGGATTAAATATATGGAGGGTTAAGCTCCTTAAAAAGTAGTAGTCGAAACATAAATTAATCTTTTTGGAAAAGTTTTGTAAGCTTTCCAAAATAGCACTCACTAATAAAGGGCATTCATTCAATAATTGAAAAATGTCCTTTATGGATTTTAAGCTTACTTCTTTTTGTGTTATTCTTGCTTTGCCCTTCTTAAGTTGTATTGGTGAGGATTACGTGGACGATTTTGTGGAGCCCACAATCCGTATCAACAATCCCATAACAGGTATCCAAATCTCGGATAGTCATCCCTACTCGGCTACATATTTGAACAATATTGGTCAACCTGAAGATGTAAAGGTCACTTGGTCTACCTCCAATGCATCCATCGTCACCATAGATGATCAAGGAGTAGCAACAGCCATTGCGGAAGGCGAGGCCACCATTAGTGCTACCATTCTGATTGACGGGAGCACGTTGACCGCCGAGGATTCCATTACCATTTCTTCTGATCCTGTTGAAAATAGCGAGGAATCCAACGGAGATGGAACCATTGCCACCACGAGTGCCTACGCCCTTGAGGGAACCTTTACCCTTCGGGCCGATAAGGGCAACCTCAACCTATCCTTCAATTCAGATTATAAAGCTTCATCAAGTTTACCTGGGCTTTATTTGTATCTATCCAACAACCCCAATTCTGTCAATGGAGCATTGGAAGTGGGTGCTGTAACCGTTTATGAAGGGGCACATACCTATATCATTGAGGATGTTGGCCTCAATGAGTACCAATATCTTTTGTATTGGTGTAAACCCTTTAATGTTAAAGTTGGAGAGGGTCTCATTAATTGAATCATACATCGAACAGCCATGAAAATATACCAACTTGTTTTATTTGGGTTTTTAATACTTGGTCAAACCGTCCTTGGACAATGGACGCGCGAACGAGGAAACGGATACTACAAATTGTCTGCATGGTACCTTGAGGCCGACCAACATTACACGGATACCGGAGCTATAGAACCCAATGCCACCCGAGGGCAGTTCAATCTGAACCTGTATGCGGAATATGGCATAACCGATCGCTGGAATGTGGTGGGCTATGTTCCCTTTTTCTCCCGGACCTATCAGAACGATATTTTTTCAAAGACTACTGGAGAACTCATAACCTCAGGAGAATCGGTAAACTCAATTGGAGATATTGATCTTGGTATTACTTACGGACTGATTCAAAATGAAAAACTGGCCCTTTCAACCACATTGCTGTTTGGCATACCCTCTGGAAACGATTCTGGGGGCAGTGACGGGAGTTATCAGACCGGGGATGGAGAATTCAACCAAATGGTTCGGATAGCTGCAGGCAAACCCTTTTCCTTTGCCAAACTCCCTGCCTATGCCAAAGCATATCTAGGCTACAACAACAGAACCCAGAATTTCTCGGACGAATTACGGGCAGGCGCTGAATTGGGTTTGCAATTTTTTAACCGCCTATGGGTCGCTGGAAAACTGGATGTGGTACAATCCATGCACAACGGCACCCTAAGTGCCCAAAATAGCCAAGGAAGTATTTTTGCCAACAATGTTGAATTTATTGGCCTTGGAGCCGAAGCTGCCTATTATATTTCTCCCAAATGGGGGATATCCGCAACCTATGGCGGGGCTCTGGATGGTCGTATTATTTATGCCGACCCTTCCTTTGCTATTGGAGTTTTTCTGGATATTAAGTAGCCCGTTTATAAAATGAAGGTAAGCAACTGCTTGGCTGTATGGAATTTTAGCTACTTTTGAATCAATACTTAGATTCATGGGACTACTACTATTCTACGCCCTTATTTCCATTTTCTTTTCTTTTTTATGCTCCATTTTGGAAGCAGTACTGTTGAGCGTCACACCAACGTTCATCAATCTAAAAAAACAGGAAGGCAAGGAATATGCTGGCACCTTGGAAGCTTTAAAAAAAGATGTGGACAAACCGTTGATTGCCATTCTTACCCTTAACACAGTTGCCCATACCGTAGGAGCCATATTAGTGGGAGTACAGGCCAAGGTAGCCTACGCCGATCTCTATGGAACCACAAAACGTACCATATTAGGGTTTCAATTTACCGAAGACCTTATGGTAGGTATTGTCTCCACTATCATGACTATTTTAATCTTGGTGGCTTCGGAAATCATTCCCAAAACCATTGGGGCCACCTATTGGAAACAATTGGCCAACTTTACCAGCAAAGCGCTTAGCATCATGGTATTTGCCCTCAAATGGACAGGGTTATTATGGGTCTTGCAACTATTCACCAAGTTAATTGGAGCGAAGGGAGAACATGGCAGTGTATTAAGCCGTGAGGATTTTACGGCCATGACCGATATTGCCCATGAGGAAGGGGTTTTTCATGAATCGGAATCCAAGGTCATCAAGAACCTCCTTAAGTTTGATGAAATATCGGCCAAAGATGTGATGACACCCCGAACCGTAATGAAAATTGCCTCGGAGGATACTACTATCCAAGCCTTTTTTGAAGCCAATCGTCCCTTGCGTTTTTCAAGGATTCCTTTGTACCAAGGTCGTATGGACAACATAACCGGTTTCTTTCTGAAAGATGAACTCATGGAGGCCATCATCAATAAAAAAGGAGGGGAAAAGCTTTCCACCTTGAAACGGGAAATCTTGGTATCTAACCGAAGCATCCCCATTCCTGAACTATTTGAAAAGTTTGTAGAGAAAAGGGAACACGTTTCCTTGGTGGTGGACGAGTATGGCTCCGTAAGTGGGCTGGTGACTATGGAAGATGTCATTGAAACCTTGTTGGGATTGGAAATCATGGACGAAAGTGACAACGTGGAAGACCTGCAAGTGTTGGCGAGAAGGAATTGGGAGACCCGGGCCAAGCGATTGGGAATCATTGAATCTAAAGGTAAAATAAAGTAATGGAAATTGCTTATTTACAAACACCTATAGGTTTTGCAGAATTTAGAGGTGATGAAAATGGGCTAGCCTCCGTGTCTGTATTTGACGACGAAAAACCTATTGGTATAATACCTGAGGTGTTGGAAGATGCCATCTACCAATTCAAGGAATATTTTGAGGGTTCCCGAAAGGAATTTGACCTAAAGCTGAATCCTTCCGGTACCGATTTTCAAAAAAAGGTTTGGGATGCCCTTCTTGAAATCCCATTTGGAAAAACCATTTCTTATTTGGAACTTTCCAAAAGACTAGGCGATGTAAAAGCCATTCGTGCAGTAGCCTCGGCCAATGGCAAAAATCCTCTTTGGATTGTGGTTCCCTGTCATCGCGTTATTGGGACCAACGGAGACCTCACTGGATATGCAGGTGGCCTGCATAGAAAAAAATGGTTATTGGAACATGAGAGTCCTGCAAAGCAGACCACTCTTTTTTAATACGCTACCATGCTTTATAAACTTAACCTAGAGAATATCCTCTTTTTGGATATCGAGACCGTACCCCAAAATTCGAGTTTCCCAGATTTGGATGAAACCACCCAATTGCTTTGGGAACAAAAAACACAATACCAACGAAAAGACGAAATCAGTGCCGAAGACTTTTATGAACGGGCCGGTATTTGGGCTGAATTTGGAAAAATCGTTTGTATTTCGGTTGGATATTTTGTGATTAAGGGAGAAAACCGAAATTTTCGAGTAACCTCTTTCCATGGAGAAGAGACGAACATTCTGAACCAGTTCAAGCAATTACTGAAAGACCACTTTAGCCAAGCAAAACATTTGTTGTGTGCCCACAATGGCAAGGAGTTCGACTTTCCCTATATTGCCCGCCGCATGGTCATCAATAGCATTAACCTGCCCTATAAATTGGACCTATTTGGCAAAAAACCTTGGGAAGTTCCCCATCTGGACACGATGGAACTTTGGAAATTTGGAGATTACAAACATTATACCTCCCTGAAATTACTGGCCCACATTCTTGGCATTCCGTCGCCCAAAGAGGACATGGATGGCAGTATGGTGAAAGATGTCTACTACAAGGATAAGGATATTGATAGAATCATCTCCTATTGCGAATTGGATGTGGTGACCACGGCCCAGGTCTTTCTTAGACTACGCAATGAGGAGTTGCTTTTCGAGGATGAAATCAAGAAGGTCTGATGATGAGTATGTTTTATTCAGATATCAGACGTCTGATGTCAGAATATTAGCCTTCGGTACAAATCATATCACTTTTTATAATACCAATTTCCATTCTGAGTAGTGCGATGAATCCCTTCAAATTGGATTTTTTGTGTTTCAGAAAAGTATGACAGGCAGCAAAAAGAGCTTGATGAACCACTCTGCCTTTCTTGCTTCCGATTCAATTACCTGTTTTGGGATGGAACCATTCATCTCCATTAATTTTTGTAAAACTTGGTACTTTTAATGCCCCCATAATCCTGCACGACCAAAACATACAAGCCCGAAGCCAGCGCAGAAACATTTATAGACCCCGTAATCTTTCCACTATCTATAATGTTCCCCGAGGTAGTAACTACAGAATACTCTGCATCAGGAGATAAATCTGATTGAATACTCAGGTAATCCACGGTTGGGTTGGGATATACCTGTATTTGGTAATCTTGGGCATAGGTTAAAGATTCATAAACCATCGCTTCGGTATCCTCACCATTGAATTCGAACTGGAAAGCTTCTGAAAATTCTGAAACCGCATTCTCAGTACAGATGGAACGGATTCGAGATTCATAAACCGTTCCAACCTCTAGATTGATAAGCTCAAGTTGATTGTCCCAAAGAAGTTCAGTAGTCCATTCATCTTTGTCAATAGCCTTATATTGGACCTCAAAAAGAGTTTCATTGGCATTGGACCATGAGATGATTGAACCTTTATCCGTTGATGAAACCAATTCAACATTGGATGGAATCTCAATGGAACACTGGGAAACCTGCGCCCCAGAAACAATTAACGAGAAATCTTGAAGTCCATTGGTCAAATTCCCCTTATGGGTAACGGTGATGGTATATTGTCCGTTGGCGTTCCCAATTTCGATTCGCTCATAAGGATCAACTGTATTGTCACCCTGCGTCGCTGCATCGTTGGCTTTCGCAGGATTCAATTTCCAAGGATAGTAGGTTTCCCCAGATTTGGTGATTCTGATGTCCAAATCGTTGGTAAGGGCAGCGGTGGTATTGTTCAACTCTCCCCTATTGATGTAATTTCCCTCAGGATCAGTCCAAGAAATGGAAGCCATTAGAGGCTCCGTCCCATTGGCCATAACGGTAATGGAAAAGGTTTCCCCGTTGGCCAGGCTTTCTTCATTGATCAAGGTGGTAAATTCTTTGTTCTGTAAAACTTCGGCAGCAGTCTTGGCGTTCATCACTCCCCACCCCATTTTATAATCAGGTCCTTGGGCATTTACATCATCAGCAGTATGTAGGGCAAGACCTTTCAAGGTTGCTGCCTTCATATAGGAACCAAACAATTCTTCATGGTATTGTTGTAACAACAAAAGCGATCCAGTAACCCCTGGCGCCGCCATGGAAGTCCCGGCAGAAAGTTGGTAACTGGAATTGGTTTCGGAACTGGTGGTTAGGATATTAGATCCATCCCCGGCCAAATCTGGCTTTATACGTCCATCATCAACAGGGCCAAAGCTGCTGTATCCAGCAACTGTAGCATTCTTCAACTCCCCTTTGCTGCCAATTTCAGTATTGGCGCCCGCAATGGTAAGTCCGTTTTTGGCTACGGTGAATCCGAGCAGAAGATCAAACCCATCTGCCGTTTTACCAAAGTTTGGGGAAGCGTTGTCGTAGGATTTCTGATTGTTTCCCGCAGCGGTTACCATTAAATAGTAAGGTGCGTTGTACATGATTCGGTCCCAATCTTGGGTCACTTTAATATAAGACCCAAAGTACCAATCCGGCACTCGGTCCGAAAGTATTCCATAGGAATGATTACTAAGCAACAGACCATTGGCTGCCGCTTCTGCCACTTCAATTTTGTCACGGGTCCAATCGTGGGTCATGGCTTGTGCACCATAGGCCACTCCTTTGGCGCTGGGCTCTACCCCAGATGCAATAAGGTTTCCTGTCACCAAAGTGGCATGTAAGCTTACTTCATCTGTATTGTCTGCATTAAGTGCGCGAGAATCAAACTCTTGATGGCTGGTCAATGCCACACCGGCATCCCAAACCCCAACTTGCATTCCAGTACCGTTCAATCCAAGGTTCATAAGCCCATCGGCATAGAGAGTATATGCTCTTGCGGTCTTGGTCGATGGATCACTCAAAGTAGTATAGTAAAGAGGCGTGCCATCAGAACCTATGTCCTTAAGCGCTATCTGTCCACCATTGGCCGATTTTTCAGATTTTTTAAATCCTTTATTGGATTGAAGAAGTTGGTTTATTTTCAAGGTCTTGGACTGATGATCTTGTTCCATTTCGGAAATCAACGTTGCCATCTTTCCTTGGTTGTATGTAGTTTTGATCTGTTCCTTTGCTTTTTTGGATTGCCCCATTACAATAGAAACACCTAGAAGGGAAAATATGAGGGGGAGAAGAATTCCTGTCGCCCGAATAGGTTTTTTGTAGTCCATGTTGAAGTTTAGGTAAGATTTGGACTACGAATATATTATTGACAGTCAATAGCATCGACAAAAACCACAGTTTTTTCGATGAAATGCACGCTCCTTTTCTCAAAGGTGTTGTGAAAATTCACTTTTGTGTTGTGTAGTATTTTTCTTAGTTAAATTATAGGTTTTCCTCCAGTACCACATACACGGGAAAATGGTCGCTATACCCGCCTAAATATTTTTCCCCTGCATAGGTCCTAAACGGGTTGCCCTTGTACTTCCCTTTCCACTCCTGAAGGAACTTGGGAGCAAACACTTCAGCCCTTACATAACTATGGGTACCCACTTCATAGTCCAAAAAAGTGTGTGAAAGTATCACTTGGTCAAAGAGACTCCATTCCCCTCTATAGTTGGCGCTTCCGGAAAAGGGGGACAACAGCTTTTTCATGGGATTAATGAATCGGCCCGTCTCCATCAAGGTTTGTATACTCTCAGAGTTGGGGTCGTCATTAAAATCTCCCATGATGATACAATTGGGGTTATCATCTTCAAGGGCTTCCAATTTATGCAGAATGGTCTCGGCCGCCTTTATGCGTTTGTAGCTGGTTTCAACACCTCCTGTCCTTCGGGAAGGCCAATGGTTTACAAAAACATGGACTTCTTCGGTATGCAATCTTCCATGGACATATAAAATGTCCCGGGTAAAGTCGCGCTCCCCATTGGTGTTGTCCACCAGCAAGGGAATGGTCTCGGCATCCAGTACCGTAAAATGTTTGCTGTGATAGATCAGTGCCGTATCTATGCCCCGTTCATCCGGGGATTCAAAGTGTACAAAATCATAGTCCACTCCTTTCATCTCCTTGGTGTTGAGCAGCGTTTGGATGACTTGTTTGTTCTCCACTTCGGCTATGCCCAACAGCACCGGTGGAACATCGCTATCCTCCATACCTATTTCTGATATGGCCCGGGCTATTTTATGTGCTTTGTTGCTGTACTTGGATTCGTTCCATTCCCTATCCCCCTCCGGAGTAAAATCATCATCCAGTGAATGGGGGTCATTCTTGGTATCAAAAAAATTCTCAAGATTGTAAAAGGCTACGCTATATCGGTTCTTATGATGATACAATGAATCTTGTTTTTCTAATGAAGGATAATTCTAATAAAACCCAAAGTACAAAAAACCGCTTCCAAAACATTGATTAGATTTGCACTTTAATTGATTGCATGCTAGAAAAGAAAACCATAGACTACGAAAAAGCGGTACTCATTGGGGTCATCAACCAAAGTCAGGATGAGACCAAAGTAAATGAATATCTGGACGAATTGGAATTTTTGACCTATACCGCTGGTGGTGAGGTGGAAAAGCGATTTATCCAACGGGTTGAGGTGCCCAATCCCAAGACTTATATTGGAAGTGGAAAAATGGAAGAGGTGGAGCACTATGTTAAGGAGCATGAAATAGGCTCTGTCATCTTTGACGATGAGCTTACTCCTGCCCAGCAGAACAATATTGAGAAAATACTTCGCTGTAAAATACTGGATCGTACAGGATTGATCTTGGACATTTTTGCACAACGCGCCAAGACCAGCTACGCCCGTACCCAAGTAGAACTGGCCCAATACGAATATCTACTCCCACGACTGACAGGTCTTTGGACACACTTGGAACGACAACGCGGGGGTATTGGTATGCGTGGCCCCGGTGAAACCGAGATTGAAACGGATAGGCGTATCGTTCGGGACCGCATAGCACTTCTGAAGAAGAAGCTTACCAAAATTGACCGCCAGATGGAGACCCAACGTGGCAATCGTGGGGCTTTGGTCCGAGTGGCTTTGGTGGGGTACACCAACGTGGGCAAATCCACCTTGATGAACGTGATCAGCAAAAGCGATGTCTTTGCGGAAAACAAGCTCTTTGCCACGCTGGACACCACGGTACGAAAAGTAGTCATTGGCAATCTCCCTTTTCTATTGAGTGATACGGTTGGATTTATCCGAAAGCTCCCTACCCAATTGGTGGAAAGTTTCAAGAGTACCTTGGATGAGGTTCGTGAGGCCGATTTATTGTTACATGTGGTAGATATATCGCACCCCAACTTTGAGGAACATATCGCATCCGTGAACCAAATCTTGGATGAAATCAAAAGTTCCAATAAAAAGACCATTATGGTCTTCAATAAAATTGACCAATACCATCCAGAGACCATAGATGAGGATGATCTGGTCACCGAACGCACCTCCGCCCATTTTACCTTGGAGGAATGGAAGAATACCTGGTTCAACAAGATTGGGGACCGGGCCTTGTTCATCTCCGCTTTGAACAAGGAAAATCTGGATGAATTCAGAAAGCGTGTATATGATGAAGTAAGGGATATTCATGTAACACGTTTTCCGTACAACAACTTTTTGTATCCAGAGCACTTGGATGAATACTAAATCCGTATGGATGATGTGTTGAAATTCCTCGGCAAAACACTTCCTCTATCCTGTTCCACCACATATTTTAGGCAGTTCACAACAAAAGTTTAAAGGATAACCACATAAAAACTACTTTCATCCTGTTTTTAAGTCATTAGTGTCGACCCTTGATCTTCACATGATCTTAACCTACTTAGACCATGGTCTTAAAAACGGAAAAAATCATATTAGACCCCACAAAAAAGGCCCTCTTGATTGAGGGCTTTTTTTATGTTTTATATGTACGTGATTTCCTCTAGAACTTATAGCTCAATCCCAAGGTCCAATAGGTCTGTAACTTGTTGTCAATCGTATCAAAAGTGGCATTGGGGTCAGGTGTAGGGGCATTGTTGACCACATAATTCAAAGTTTCCTGCTTGTTGTTCCTCAAACCAAAATCAAACCCGACCCCGATCATCTTCCATAAGGTATAGCCAAAAGAGTTGGTCCAGGTCCAGTTGCTCAAATCGCTGCTCTCATAACTCTGGAAAAGGGACAGGTTACTCTTAAAGTTTACCGCTCCGATTTTCTTGGTATAATCGGCCACGATCTTGGCTCCCAAGGAGGATTCAAAAATGGTATCCTCACTACTGAACACAAAGTTGTAGTTGAGTGGATGAATCACCACTACCAAATCGGTTATGGGTGTCCATGTGGCCCCGATACCCAAATCGAGATACCCGGGATCATTGAAATTGCTCAAAAGCGTGGTCCTATATTCTGCCAAGGTAGATATGGCAAATTTCTCGCTCAGCTTTCTTCCGTACAAAGACGAAATATTGAATACATCGGTTGCCTGTCTGAAACTATCATCGTCGGTGGGGTCGTCCTTATCGTCCAACTTTACCCAAGCAAGGTTTACCGTGGCCGCGTTTCTCCAAAAGAATTTCTCTTCTTGCAGATTGGCATAGGCATTCACCGTAAAGCCAATATTCCCTGATGAGTTGTTCGGGATACCTTGGGCATACCAATTATCAAAATTGGAAAAGTTCCCTCCAATGGTGCCAAAAGCGCCTATTTTCCAACCGGGCAGGGCATCCAATTGGGCCTGTAGGGCATTTACCCGTCCCTGAATTGCGGCAATGGAATCTTTTTTAGGGGCAATCTGTGCTTTTAGCTCCTCTTCGGTCTGCGCCATAGATGCGGCCAGCACAAAAAACGCCGACAAGGTAAAAAGTAGTTTTTTCATAGTGTATGGAGTTTACTGTTTAGAACCACAAAAGTAAGAAATGTCACCTACAACATGCTCCGTTTCGCTAGATTCAACATTGCCTGTACCTTACTTACAGGGTCAATTTAAAATCCCCATTCATCAATCCAAACCAGTGTTCCATCAACTGTGGATACCAAACTCCTCCTTTTTAGTGTTCCTTGGCGTTTTAAAATCTATACCATGAGAAAAATCATCCTAGGAACATCCTTTGTATTATCCTTTTGTTTAGTCATCTTTTCCTGTACAAAAGACGAAACCCCAGACCCGTCTGAACAGCAAGGCCCAAAAATCAGCAGTTTTAGTCCACTAAGTGGCCCTGTTGGCACCAATGTTTTTATCACAGGGAAAAATTTTGATCCTAAAGCGGCAAACAATGTGGTCAAAATTGGGGAGGCCAAGGCAACGGTCACCAGTGCAAAAACCAATGAGCTCTTTATAAAGATTCCCGAGGGTGCAACCACAGGTAAAATCAGTGTTACCATAAATGGAAAGGCCGATACCGGTGGAACCTTTACGGTTACACAACAGGAGTCGACTGCCTTATCCCTCGATAAGGAGACCTTGGAGCTTAGAACCCTGGAAGAGGGTATAATTGCCGCAACGGTCACCGGGGCCGGAGCCGAAGACCAAATCACTTGGGGTTCCGATGATGAAAACGTGGCCATTGTAGACGCCGAGGGAAGGGTTACCGCAACCGGGGCCGGCACCACCACCATTACGGCAACGGTTGACAATGCTTCTGCAAGCGCCATATTAACAGTCAATCCAGGAATTTTTGTTGGGGGTTATACTGAAAAAAACAATGGAGAATACGGTGTTGCAACGGTTTGGCAAAACGGTTTCTCACAAGAAATTTCGCAAATCAGCAGCTATGATACTTACATTGCCATCGAAGGGCCAAACCTGTACGCTACCCATGTTGAATATGGGGAAGGCACCAGACCTATAAAGGTTTACAAAAACAATACGCTATTTGAAACCATTGGAAGTCCTGAAGAAAACAACAAGGCTCCCAAGGGAATACAAGTCATTGATGGTCAAATACATATTTGTGGCCTTGAGGTAACCAACGGGACTCAATATGCCAAATATTGGGTAAACGGTGAGGAAACCCTTTTGAGTGAAGAGGGTCAACCTGCATCAGCCCAAGGCGCTTATGTCAAGGATGGGCATATCTATATTGCCGGAAGGGTTTATACCAACACACATAATGCCCTATATTGGGTTGATGGCAATACATATGATTTAACAGAGAACGTCTCTTCCAACACCTATGATATTTTTGTTGATGACAATAATGATGTTTATGTAGCTGGGCATATGGGTTCAGAGGCCACCATTTGGAAAAATACAGACGTATTGTATGATTTGGGCGATGGTATTAATAGCACGGCCACAAAATCTGTGGTTGTTCATGACAATAAAGTGTATGCAACTGGGGTAGATTGGACAAGCAACATGTCTAAATTTTGGATTGATGGGCAACTGGTTCACGAATGGCAAGCCGGTGGTGGCGCTGGTTATAGCGACATATCCGTGCATGAGGATAAGGTTTATGTGGCAGGTTGTAAATATGACCAAAATATGAATAGGCATAATGCCACTGTTTGGATCTATGACCTGAACGGTCAACTTCTAGAAGAATTGGATTACAGTGCGGTTAGTACAGATAGCTCTTATGCCACGTCCATCATTGTCAAATAACAAGTATCACTAGAGAAATGAAAGCTCCGCAAAATTGTGGGGCTTTTTTATTTGCCTTGCTTGTATAATGGCACTGAGGAACATGCCTCGCCGTACATTATACTTTTGGCCACTTGTTGGATTTTGGCCATGGCCATGATATAGGCATTTTCAGGGACGGGTTTATTAGAGCACCCTTTAATAATAACAGGTTTGCCTTCAAATTGAGACACGTTCAAATCATCCAAAAGGGTTTGATAAAGCGAAGTTTCCATATCTTCCAAGGAACCTACAACTACTTTTTTGGCATAGGGATTCAGTCGTGAGGCCACCAACATAAAGGCCCAACCGGGAACAATGGCATCTGTGGAACATTGCAGAGCCACATAGGCATCTTGGTAGGTAGACCAATCGTGTCCATCCACGTGGATTCTGAACTCCTTCTCACGAAGAATAAAGCCTTCGTGCAACCAGTCTTTTATATCCAATACCCTTCTCTCCCCGGGTGGATACAGGTCCTCCAGATCAAAAGTGACCAATTTGCTTTGGGCAACCCTATTTACAATTTCTTTTTCCATTCCGTCATTCCTGTGGAAGCAGGAATCTATTAATTTTAAGTTTGGATTCCGCATCAAGTGCAGAATGACATTCTTAAAGGAGCCCCAGTTCCAATTTAGCCTCCTCGCTCATTAATTCCTGGGTCCAAGGAGGGTCAAAGGTCAGCTCAACCTCCACATCTTTCAATTCGTCCAAAGATTTCACTTTTTCCTCAACCTCCACAGGCAGTGTTTCCGCCACAGGACAGTTAGGCGATGTTAGGGTCATTAGTATTTTAACATCGTAGTCTTCATTTACGAATACATCATAAATCAAGCCTAATTCATAAATGTCCACAGGGATTTCAGGGTCATAAATGGTCTTTAGTACCCTAACAATTTTTTCTCCCAGATCCTGTGTATCTATAGTGGTTTCTTCGCTCATTTTCTGCTATTTTAATTGTGTTTGATAGGCAACGGCATACAATTTCAGTTGCTTTACCATGCTCACCAAGCCATTGGCTCTTGTGGGTGATAGATGTTCCTTCAATCCAATTTCATCTATAAATGCTGTATCTGCATCAATAATGTCTTGGGGCTTTTGGTTACTGAACGCTCTGATCAAAATGGCAATGATTCCCTTGGTGATAATCGCATCACTATCTGCGGTAAACACCAGTTTGTCGTCATCCAGTTCTGCGTGTACCCAAACCTTACTCTGACAGCCTTTTATCAAGTTGTCATCTACTTTGTACTGCTCATCAATTATGGGAAGGGACTTTCCTAGCTCAATCATGTACTCATAACGTTGCATCCAATCATCGAACGTGGAGAACTCGTCTATGATCTCTTCCTGTATTTCTTGTATGGTCATGCTTTGGTTTTATTCAAAAATACAACTCGGCCAGTTGCTTATCAAGGATTTAAGATAAAGATAACTACTCTACTATTGTAGCATGCTTTTGGCCCTTTTCACCCCTTCTACCAATTTGTCCACTTCTTCTTTTGTATTGTAAAAGCTAAAGCTGGCTCTAACCGTTCCAGGTATTTTATAAAAATCCATAATAGGTTGTGCACAATGGTGCCCCGTTCTAACAGCAATGCCTAATTTATCCAGAATGGTACCAATGTCGTAAGGGTGTATACCTTCAATATTGAAAGAAATGACCGATGTTTTATGCTTTGCCGTCCCATAAATTTTGAGTCCATCAATAGCAAGCAATTGCGCTGTGGCATATTGGATAAGTTCATCCTCATATTGGGAAATCGCATCAAAACCAAGATGATTCATATAATCCAAGGCTGCCCCAAAAGCTATTCCGCCACAAATGTTAGGCGTACCCGCTTCAAATTTATGCGGAAGGTCAGCATAAGTCGTTTTTTCAAAAGTGACTTCCGCGATCATCTCCCCACCTCCTTGATAAGGTGGTAGTTTTTTAAGCCATTCTTCTTTGCCATACAGCATTCCTACACCGGTAGGGCCGCACATTTTATGGGCGGAAACGGTATAAAAATCAACATCCAAGGCCTGCAGGTCCGGTTTGATATGGGCCGCTGCCTGCGCCCCATCGATCAAGACTGCTGCACCCACCTCATGGGCCGCGTCAATAATCTCTTTAATGGGGTTAATGGTCCCCAACGCATTGGATACATGGTTGCAGAACACCAATTTGGTGTTCTCGCAGAGAAGCGATTGGTACTCCTCCATGACCAATTCCCCGTCCAAGTTCATGGGTATCACCTTTAATTGGGCACCGGTACGCTCACAGAGCATTTGCCATGGCACTATGTTGGAATGGTGTTCCATGGCCGATACCAGTACCTCATCCCCTTTCTTCAAAAAGGAGGTGAAACCGGTAGCCACTAAATTAATGCCGTGGGTAGTTCCCGAGGTAAAAATCACCTCATGGGATTTTGCGATGTTAAAATGCTTCTGGATTTTCTTCCGGGCCTCTTCATAGACATCGGTAGCTTCTTGCGAAAGACGGTGTACCCCACGATGAATATTGGCATTGTAGTTATGGTAATAGTCTACGATCACATCAATGACCTGTTGAGGGGTCTGGGATGTGGCCGCATTGTCCAAATACACCAAAGGTTGCCCATTGACTTCCCGGTTTAAAATGGGAAAGTCTTTTCGGATGGCCACTATGTCCAAAGAGGTCTCTATCATGAAAATTGCCTAAAGATTGTTATAGGATTACAGCTCAAATCCAACACGAACACCCAATTTGTTGGCGATGATCCTGTTGATTCTGGTCTTCACCTCTGGAATACGCACACTTTCCAATACGTTGTTGGCAAAAGCATACATCATCAAAGCGGTAGCTTCCTTTTTTGGGATTCCCCTGGACCGCAGATAAAACAATGCCTCATCATCCAACTGGCCAATGGTACATCCATGGGAGCACTTTACATCATCAGCAAAAATCTCCAATTGTGGTTTGGTGTTGATGGTGGCCTTGTCGCTGATCAAAATATTATTGTTCTGCTGAAAAGCATTTGTTTTTTGGGCAATCTTGTCCACAATGATCTTTCCGTTAAAAACCCCTGTTGATTTCTCTCCAAAAATTCCTTTGTAATCCTGATGGCTCTCGCAGTTGGGTTGGGCATGGTGCACCAAGGTGTGATGGTCCACATGCTGCTTTTCACCCAAAATGGTAACTCCTTTCAAGGTGGAATCGATTCGTTCCCCATTCTGATAGAAGTTCAGGTTGTTCCTAATCAATTTACCTCCAAAGGAAAAGGTATGCACCCGCACTACACTATTGTCCTTTTGGGAAATATAGGTGTTGTCCACCAACGAGGCCGTATTGGCATCATTCTGCACTTTGTAATAGTCCACATTGGCATCTTTGGCCGCAAAAATTTCGGTTACGGAATTGGTAAAGACTTCGTTCTCCGTTAAACTTTGGTGTCGCTCAATAATCTGTACCTCTGCATTTTCCTCAACAACAACCAAATTTCTGGGTTGTAACATCAAAGCTGCCTCGTTACCCGTTGCCAAATGCAATATTTGGATGGGCTTCTTGGGCATTTTGTTCTTTGGAATGTAGATATAGGCTCCTTCTTTACAAAAGGCCGTATTCAAGGTGGTCAGGGACTCATCCTTGGAGGCCACTTGGTTAAAATACACATCTATCACCTGCCTGAACATGGGCTTGGTGAATGCAGAACTCATCAAGCAGACATCCACCCCATCATGGGTAGTCTCTGAAAGGTATGAGCTATAGACCCCGTCCACAAAAACAATCTTATAGGTGTCTATCTCGTGAAGGAAATACTTTTTAATATCCTTGTACTCCAAGGTGTTTTCCTGCTTTGGAAAAATACTGAAGTCTACTTTTTGAAGACTATTCAGGGAGGTATATTTCCAAGCTTCCTCTTTTTTGGAGGGAAATCCTTTTTCCTCAAAATTCTTTATGGCCTCTGAACGTATCTCATGGACCGGGTTCTCCAAATCCACATTGTTCTCAAAAGCCAAGAAAGAGGAAAGTAATTTATCTTTTAAATCCATTTCTTATTCAGTTGTCAGATTTCAAACATCACATATCCGATATCAGAAGTCTTTAAATTATTAAACCGTGGCCTCCTGCTTAATCCAGTCGTATCCTTTTTCTTCCAACTCTAATGCCAATTCCTTGGTGCCGGATTTTACGATCTTACCATCGTGAAGTACATGGACGAAGTCTGGAACAATGTAGTCCAACAAACGCTGGTAGTGTGTAATCACAATGATGGCGTTGTCCTTACCTCTCAATTTATTGACCCCATTGGCCACAATTCGAAGGGCATCGATATCCAATCCAGAATCGGTCTCATCCAAAATGGCCAGCTTGGGTTCCATCATGGCCATTTGGAAAATCTCGTTTCGCTTCTTTTCACCACCGGAAAATCCTTCGTTCAAGGAACGGGACAAAAACTTTCGGTCAATTTCCAGCAGTTCCGATTTTTCCCGGATCAATTTAAGCATCTGGTTGGCCGGCATGTCTTCCAGTCCCCTAGCCTTTCTGGACTCATTGATGGCCGTTTTTATAAAGTTGGTCACCGTTACCCCGGGAATTTCAACAGGATATTGGAACGACAGGAAAATACCTTTGTGTGCCCTTTCTTCTGGGGCCAACTCTTCCAAATCCTCACCGTTCAGGGAAATGGTCCCTTTCTTGATGTCAAATTCTTCCTTTCCGGCAATTACGGAGGCCAAGGTACTCTTCCCGGAACCGTTGGGTCCCATAATGGCATGTACCTCTCCTGCCTTCACCTCAAGGTTGATCCCCTTCAGGATTTTTTTATCCTCTATGCTTGCGTGTAAATTCTTGATCTCTAGCATTCTGTTCTTCTTCAAATATTATTGTAAATAGTTGGGTGCCTTGGGCAGCTTTTCAAAATCTTCCTTGGAGTGTTGTAAATATACTTTTGCCCCTTTTTCTTCGGCAAAAGCTTCAAACTCTCCCATACTTTTCTTGGTGAGGGCCACATCATAGTTGAAAATGGGCACTCTTCGAAACTCCCGGTTCTCATAAAAATGGTACATGTCCCCTGAAAGCATCAACGGTCCATGCTCTACCATATCCAAGTACAACACTTGATGGCCAGGGGTATGGCCCGGCATAAATTTCATTACCACACTTCCATCCCCGAACACATCGTAATCCCCATTGATCTTCTTCGCGTTGGTAAGCTCTTTAATAGAATTATAGATGTCTGGATTATTCTTTTGGTTGTCCTCGCTTGTCACAAAGTCGTATTCCTTTTCCTGCACCAACCACGTGGACCCTGCAAATACATTGGCATGGCCAATATGGTCAAAGTGGGTATGGGACAATGCGATAAAATCAATATCATCAACGGTCATATCGATGCTGGCCAATTGGTTGACCACAGAATCTTTTCGGGAAACGGTAAATGCTCCATCAGGTGAGGTGAAGGGCTCTGGAAGACCTACCAAGCTTTCGGGAAGGCCTGCATCCCACATCAAAGTACCCTTTGGATGAACGATGACATAAAAAGCATCGGCAAATTCCTTGGACTGGCCCGTATAGGTGGTGTCCTGTGAAAAGAGCTCCAACATATTGGCATTTACAGTACCCCCACTAAAAGCATAGAGCTTCACTTCGGGCTTTGCTGCCTCGGTCATGCCTGCTTCGATTTCTGCAGCTTCCTTTTTGGCCTGCTTGCATGAAAATGCGCCAACAACCAATAGTAGTACAAGTAGCTTTTTCATATTCATTTGTGTTGTTTGATTATCCTACTGATCCTTCCAAACTGATTTCCAACAATTTCTGGGCCTCCACGGCAAATTCCATGGGCAGTTTGTTCAATACCTCTTTGCTGAATCCGTTCACGATCAGAGCAATGGCTTTTTCAGTGTCGATACCCCGTTGGTTGCAGTAGAAAATCTGGTCCTCGCCAATTTTGCTGGTCGTGGCCTCGTGTTCTATTTGTGCCGTCTTGTTCTTGGCCTCAATGTACGGGAAGGTATGTGCCCCACATCGATTGCCCATCAAAAGGGAATCACACTGAGAAAAGTTTCTGGCATTTTCTGCCCGGCTATTCACCTGTACCAATCCGCGATAGCTGTTTTGTGACTGCCCGGCCGAAATTCCTTTGGAAATAATGGTACTCTTGGTATTCTTACCCAAGTGGATCATCTTGGTCCCGGTATCCGCCTGTTGAAAGTTATTGGTCACGGCAATGGAATAGAATTCCCCGATGGAGTTATCTCCCTTCAACACACAGGAAGGATACTTCCAGGTAACAGCAGATCCTGTCTCCACCTGCGTCCAAGAAATCTTGGCGTTCTTTTCACAAAGTCCACGCTTGGTCACAAAGTTGAAAACCCCTCCTTTGCCTTCCTTGTCCCCGGGAAACCAGTTTTGAACAGTTGAATATTTTATTTCGGCATCATCCATTGCTATCAGCTCTACCACGGCCGCGTGCAATTGATTCTCATCCCTCGAAGGTGCGGTACAACCTTCCAAATAACTCACATAACTACCCTCATCGGCAATGACCAAAGTGCGCTCAAATTGTCCTGTACCCGCTTGGTTGATACGGAAGTAAGTGGACAGTTCCATGGGGCATCTCACCCCTTTCGGAATGTAACAAAATGATCCATCGGAAAAGACCGCTGAGTTCAAAGCTGCGTAGAAGTTGTCCTTTTTGGGAACTACTGTTCCGATATACTTCTTCACCAACTCAGGATGTTCCTGAATGGCTTCGGAAATGGAACAGAAGATGATTCCTTTTTCAGCCAAAGTCTTTTTAAAAGTCGTGGCCACAGAAACGGAGTCCATGACAATATCCACGGCAACACCGGCCAATTTCTTTTGCTCATCTACCGAGATTCCCAACTTCTTGAAGGTATCCAGCAACTCAGGATCTACCTCATCCAAGCTGTTGTATTTGGGCTTTTTATTGGGTGCGGAATAATAGGAAATGTCTTGAAAATCGGGTTTTTTATAGGTGACATTGGCCCATTCGGGTTCTTCCATTTCCTTCCATGCCTTGAACGCTTCCAAGCGCCATTCCGTCATCCAATCGGGTTCTTCCTTCTTTTTGGAAATGGCAATGACGATTTCCTCGTTCAACCCTTTCGGCAGGGTGTCCGATTCTATATCCGTGTAGAAACCATACTCATATTCTTTGGTTTCCAGTTCCTTTTTTAATTCTTCCTCTGTATACGCCATGTTCTGTCAATAAGTAAATTGGCAATGACCAATCATCAATTTCATTTATAAAGAAAAGCTCTCTCCGCAACCACAGGTGCGCTGTGCATTGGGGTTGTTAAAGACAAAGCCTTTCCCATTCAGTCCTCCTGAATATTCCAAGGTGGTGCCCACCAGGTATAAAAAACTCTTTTTGTCCACAATGATGCGTACATTATTATCCTCAAAAAGCTTATCGGTATCTGATGCAGATTTGTCAAATTTCAATTCATAGGACAAACCGCTGCACCCTCCACTTTTTACGCCTACACGCACAAAGTCGGTGTTGGCATCAAAACCTTCCTCGGTCATGAGCGACACGACTTTCTGCTTAGCTGTTTCCGAAACTTTGATCATCTTAACTGGATTTGTTCTAAATAGCCTACAAATATACTGTATCTGTAGGGTTTTACCATACATCCTAACATTATAATAACGAATATGGCCATAGGGGTTTTCTATAGTGAAGGCTCTCTGTTTTAAGTTAGGATTATCCTGTTTACTTTTGCCTTATGATAGAAGATAAAAATCCGCAGCGAACATCCTTGGAGGAAATGGGGGAGTTTGGACTTATTGACCACCTTACCCAAAATTTCAAACTGAACCAACCTTCATCCCTAATGGGTATTGGTGATGATGCTGCCGTTCTGGATTTTGCCGATAAAAAAACCGTGGTTTCCACTGATATGTTGGTGGAAGGTGTTCATTTTGATTTAAGCTATATGCCTTTGAAGCATTTGGGGTACAAATCGGTCATTGTAAACCTGTCCGATATCTATGCCATGAATGCCATGGCCACCCAGGTGACTGTTTCCATTGCGGTTTCCAATCGGTTTCCTTTGGAAGCACTTGAGGAGTTCTATGAAGGTGTTGCCACAGCCTGTAAAATATACCATGTGGACCTTGTTGGCGGGGATACGACCTCTTCCAATAAGGGTATGATCATCAGCGTCACTGCCTTGGGTGTGGCCGATGAAAAAGACATTGTTTACAGAAAGGGAAGCAAAGCCAATGATCTATTGGTGGTAAGTGGCGATTTGGGAGGAGCCTACTTGGGGCTGCAAGTGTTGGAGCGTGAAAAAGAAGTGTTCAAAGTGAACCCCAATAGTCAACCAGACCTGGAACCCTACTCCTACATTGTAGAGCGTCAACTAAAACCTGAAGCCAGAAAGGACGTTGTGGAGCTGTTAAAAAAACTGGAGGTAAAACCCACTTCCATGATTGATATTAGCGATGGACTTTCCTCAGAAATATTACACTTGTGCAAGCAGGGTGAAGTTGGTTGTAATCTGTTTGAAGATCAAATTCCATTGGACCCAACAGTCATCTCCACTGCCGAAGAATTTAAAATGGATAGCACCATGATTGCTTTGGGCGGTGGTGAGGATTATGAGCTGTTGTTCAGTATTGATCAAGAAGACTATCCTAAAATCAAGGCCAATCCCAATTTTACCGTTATTGGACATATGACCGAGAAAGCAGAGGGAGCACATTTAGTTACACGGGCAAAAACCAAAATTTCATTAACGGCCCAAGGATGGAACTCTTTTAGTGGCTAACAGAAAAAATCCCGAAAATCAAGGGTATCCACGTCATGGTCTTGGGGCACGCAACCGATAGCTGTAGGTACTTACTTAAGTTTCCGGGATAAATCAATACTTTCCCTAAAAGAAAAAAGGGCTATGCTACTTGGTGCACCACCCTACTTTTTCTTTTTCTGTACATGTCTTCCAATGTGCTGTTGATTTCCTGCATTTGGGGCGTAAGTGCAGAGAGTTTGCCACTTACATCGGTAGTGACCTGTTTTTGGCAATGGATACATTTGTATTCCTTGATGTGTTGGGTCACTTTTTTGGAGACCACATAATGGTGGCCAAAAAGGTTGCAGAAGAAAGAAGAGAATTTGTTGCCATTTTGGGTAGAGGAAGTCTTCATAGTCGGTGTTGTTTGGAGAGCATGTGCGATTTGGGGAATCGAAAAAATGCCGTAATTAGTTAACTGTAATTTTTTGTTATACGTTGGTTTTTAGTTGAACGGTTTTCTTTTTGAACGAATGTTAATAACTTTTTATTTTACGGATATTTCAGCAAATCATTTTTTTCGATGAAATACACTCTAATCGACAAAAAGTCAACTTATTTCGTTGAGTTGCACTTTCGAAATATAATACTTTAAGAAAATATTATCAACACTTTATGAACAAAAAATCATTAACAGTTACCTCCTTTGCTCTATTCTCCCTATTTTTTGGTGCAGGCAATCTTATTTTACCACCTCAATTGGGATTTAAGTCTGGCGAATTATGGTGGTTGGTCACCTTGGGGTTTTGCCTTTCAGCAGTGGTCATCCCTCTATTGGGTATTTTGGCCCATGCCCGTTTGCAGGGCACCATGTTCGATTTTGCAAAAAAGGTTTCTCCCGTATTCAGTTGGGTATACTGCTATATAGTCTATGCCATTGCCATTGCCCTTCCTTCTCCCAGGACGGCCTCCGTTACACATGAAATGGCCATTCAACCTTTATGGGACAGTCCAGCATGGATGACCAGCGTCCTGTATTTTGTCCTAGTCTATATTTTTGTAGTCAATCGCTCCAAAGTATTGGATTTAGTGGGAAAACTGCTCACTCCAGGCATCTTAATCATATTGCTGTTTATTTTCGTTATTGCGACTTTTTCTTTCGATTTTAACTTTACGGCCCATAGTTTAGATCATCCTTTTAGTCTTGGCATTTTGGAAGGTTATCAAACCTTTGATGCCATAGGGGCTGTTGTGGTAGGGGCCGTCATTATTATTTCCATCAATCTAAAAAACAAGGAGGCCTCTTTTGAATCCAAAAAAAGTCTCATCCGAAAAGCAGGATTTTTAGCAGGTTTAGGGTTGTTCTTGGTTTATGCCGGACTTATTTTTACCGGAGCTGTGTTTGGAGACTCCTTTGACCCTTCCATTTCAAGAACTGCACTTTTAAGCGGTATCAGTTTGCAGACCTTGGGCAATACTGCACATTTATTCCTTAGTCTTTTGGTAAGTCTTGCCTGTTTCACCACTGCCGTGGGTATAGTTACGGGAACTTCCGATTTTATTAGGGGCCAATTCAATGATTCTGCTTTAGCCTACCGTATCACCGCGATCATAGGTTGTGTGTTGGGCGTTCTCATGGGACAACTTAATGTGGACTATATCATTGCTGTGGCTCTTCCAGCCCTTATGCTCATTTATCCCATTACCATTGTGTTGATCGTACTGAATGTGGTACCTGAAAAACTTGCCTCGCCCAAGGTATTCCGATGGGTAGTTGGAACAACCATAGTTTTTAGTATCCCCGATTTTTTAGGAAGTCTAGGTTTTGGTTTGGCAACGAATCTATCCCCTGAGTGGTTGCCCCTAACCCATTATCAATTGGGGTGGGTGCTCCCCGCCTTAGTGGTTTTCGTGGCCTCCAATTTATTTCAGAAAAAAACCGGGTGATTGTTGTTTATTAGAACGATGCCGATAGCACCACTCCAAATGTTTCCCCTCCATGGAAGTCTATTTTAATGCCTCTAAAAAAGTCCTTATCCCCGAACACCATTTTCTTCACAAAAGGAGCAATTTTGTAGGCTAGCTTCGTGCTTAAAATCCCAATGCCCGCCCCCGTAACCACATCGGTAAACCAATGACGGTTGTTGTACATCCGCAAAAAGCCGGTACTCGCCGCCACTACATATCCAGATATTCCATACCAAATGGATACTTCCTTAAATTCTTGGTTCAAAAATTCCGCAGCCATAAATGCCGTAGCCGTATGCCCCGAAGGGAAGGCATTATAGGCCGTTCCATCCGGTCTTTGGATTGCCGTAAGTCTCTTAAGACCCTGCACCGTAGCCCCCATAATCACATATGCGGTCCCCAAGGCGATGGTCCTGTCCTTAAAATTACTTTTTCCCTTAACTCCTATAGCATTCAATGCATACACAGATACCATGGGAACGTACTGGGTATAATCATCTATATAAGTGCCCCGCTTCCGGATGGCGTTCATCTCACTTCTCATTTGCATATTAAAGCGTTTGATGCCTTCACTTTCAAGACCTATAAACCCATAGCTTATTAAAGCAGTAGGGATAATCAGTTTTTTGTAATTGAACTCGGAATCGATGTTTTGTTCTAGGGAATCTGGCTGTATGCGTTGTGCAAACAGATTCGGGCAAAACAAACAGAACAGTACTGCCAGTTTTATAAAATCTGTCATTCTTTTTTATTTGTACACGCCTCCAAGGCATGAAGTAGGTTAAACTTAATTGATGCCAAAACTTAGGACAGTTCTTGAATAACGCTGTGAATTTCAACATTCTAGGCATAAGCAATTAACCCAAATTGATGAATGCCCCCTATGGGTTCACCAATCCCAGAAAGTAATTGACGAGGTTCATAGAAAACCGTAAAAAAGAAGAACAGGTTTTGTGAGGTGAGCAAAAAGTTACGTGGTTGGGAAGGGGAAAATGAAATGGTTTTGTATTTACCCTTGTTTTCAGAATCCAATATCTGATTTGAGTCTATGATTTTTGCGGAATTATACCACAATCAGATTCGGTTACAAGCCCAAATGTTGAATAGAGAAATTGAAACTCGTGTTCAGTATAAATTTTACACGTTACAGCCCTGGTTTATATTAAAATAATTAAGAGTATATTGGAGCATCTTATTCTTTTTTAGCTCAGTTTGTTAGGTATTGTAGTTGTTTTTGCTCTCTCATGGTTAATTCTTTGGTTAATTTCAAAAGAACACATCACTGTTCTAGGAATACTCCCAACCAATACCCGCTTGAAAGGTTTTTTTATTGGTTTGATTTTCATGGCGTTGTTTTGCGCTATTAATCTACTGGGACAGTCCTATTTTAAAGATATTAGCTACATAAGAAATACAGATTATGGCATTTGGGAAAGTATAAATGGTATATGGTGGGCGTTTAAAGCCGCCTTATTTGAAGAACTTATTTTTCGAGGTGCGTTGTTATACCTGCTAATCAAAAGATTAGGGGTTAATTGGGCCTGCATCATCAGTGCATCTGCATTTGGAATATACCATTGGTTCAGTTATCAAATGTTTGGTAGCGGTCTCATTCCAATGGCCTATGTTTTTCTATTGACCGGAGCAGGAGGTTGGATGTTTGCCTTTGCCTTTGCCAAAACGAAATCCTTGTATACGCCATTAGGAATACATTTTGGATGGATCGTGGTCAGTATCGTTGTTTTTTCCGCTGGCCCATTGGGCAATTCATTATTCGTTCCGGATGGTGAAGGTGTTGATTTAGGTGGATGGGAACAATTAACGTTTTTTCTTTGGCAGACATTGGTCGTGCCAGGAATTGTAACTTGGTATCTTATCAAAAATACCCGTAAAACTAAACTGGAGTTCCCCAATCCCGTAGAGTGATTGACGAGGTTTCCCAAAACCCCGAAAAGAAGAAGAATAAAAGCTACGGAGACTCTACCGGTGCAGTTCGGATTTTAGCTTTACCAGCTCGCCCAACAATCGAGTTTCCTTTACCCGATCGGATAGGTTCATGGCCTGGGCCATTCGGTAAATTTCAAAGTTCAGAGTGTCAATTTCCGTTTCCCTTTTGTTGTTGATGTCCTGCAAGGTGGAGATAAACTGGCCGTCGGACATTCGGCTTATGGTCAATATCTGATCTTCCAGTTCCGAAGTGCCCAAATCCACCCCTTTTTTGTTGGCAATGGTCACGCATTCCGTGATCACCCGTTGCGCAATGGCCAATACCTCCTTGTTCCTGTGGAAGATACCATTGTCCACTTCCAACAAGGGACAAATGGAATTGAAGACACTGTTGGCAATGGCTTTTTTCCAAATGGTGCGCTGGATGTCCTTTTCCGCCACAAACCTGAAATGGGGCGTATCCAATAGGCCGACCACCATTTCCAAGCTCGAAGTTTTTTGTTGGATAACCCCAATGGGTGATTCCGCAACAGGTTTGTAGCTAACGGTATTGGGAGCACTGTGCTGACTGGTCATAAAAAGAACACAGCGATACAGTTCACCAAAACCCTTTTCCAAAAAAGGTTGTTCCACTCCCAGTCCATTTTGCAGCAAAACCAAGGGTGAATTTTTGGCTTTGGACTCCAGTTTTTGGGCTAATGCCTCGTTCCCAAACGACTTGTTCGTGAGGACCACCAATCCATCCAAGGTTTTGTGATGGTCCAATGTACTGATGCTGATATTCGCCTCTAGCTGAGCTCCATCCTTAAGCTGTAAGGTAATTTTTTGCTGATGGGTGTCAACTTGACCCTCACGACCTCGAATCAACTCCACTTCCTTTCCCTGATGATGGAGACAAACGGCTAATGTTTTCCCCACAGAACCTGCTCCAATAATGTACGTTTTCATACCTCTAAGTTATGTGTTTAACTTAAAAAGTAACGTGCACAAAGCATATTGCTTGGTTAATGTCTAACCCCGCTTCTTCTTATTGTAATAATAGAGAGCGTAAGCAATTCCTATTAGAATCACAAAGGGCAAATAACTCCCAATGACCACCCCAATTTCATAGGCGCTGTCCGGCGCTTCCTGTATTTTCTTTTCTATATCGGCTTGCTGGAGTATTAGGAAAAGTGGTTTCATGGTCATTTGGGTAGAAGTCAAAAAAGTTTCCCCGCTAAAATACGATATAAAACATTGGGGCAGCTCTAATTGCATCTTCAAGGCCGCCCCAATATCCATTACATCCTCAGTTTAATTATCTCATCTTACACATGGATAAAAACTTTGTTCACAATTTTCCAGCTTCCGTCTATCTGGGACAAGGAGAGGTAATCGTAATAATTATAGCCAGAAAAAGGCACATGCAGTTTGGCCATGGCAATCTTGCCTATTATCTCGAGGCCAATGACCGACATTTGAAATTCCTCTCCCAATGCACTTGGACTTTGGCGGTTTTTCACCGTTTCCAAATATTCCTGTTTGCTCTTTAGGTAGTCCGCCCCTTTTATATCGCCATAGAGGTGGGTGTTTTCATGAAAACATGCATCCAACTTGTCCACATCTCCGTTGAAGATACCATCAAAGTAATCGGTAATCAGCTGTTCAATTGATTCTCTACTTTCTTTATACATCATCCTTTCTTTAAATGGCATGCCCCACCGTATGTCCACCTGCAACGTTAATGGTCTCCCCCGTAATAAAATCTGCCGAAGCCAAATAGTAGGCCGCCTCTGCAATTTCATGGGCCTCCCCAATCCGGTTCAGTAGGTGTAGACCGGCCAAGCTATCGGCATCCTCTACTCCTATTTTCCCTTGCAATGGACTTCTGATGATCCCCGGGGCTATGGTGTTTACCCGTATGTTCTGTTTTCCGAACTCAGCGGCCAATTGTCGCGTAAGGGCATGTATGGCCCCTTTGCTGGTAAGTGGTGCCGTGGCCGGAAACCCATCAATGGCATGGTCTACCAATACCGTTCCTATGTTGATAATGGAGCCTCCTCCCTGTTTTATCATGTGGGGGATAACTTCTTGGGATGCGATATAGGTTCCCATGAGGTTCACCTTCCAGAAATGCTCCAGTTCATCCTCCTTGACATCAAGGAAGGGTTTGGGGGAAAAAATTCCGGCATTATTGATAAGGACATCAACAGAACCAAATTTTTCCAAGGCTATTCCTGCCAATTTTTTTCCAGTTTCACGCTTGCTGATATCCCCGGCAAAATAGATTGCCTGCGATGGGCTTCCAAGCGAGCGATATGCATTTTCAAGATACTCCTCGTTGGAAGAGTTCATGACCACATTGCTCCCCTTTTCAATAAAATAGCGAGCCGTTTCCTTTCCCAAACCTGATGAGGCTCCTGTGATAATTATGGTCTTGCCTTTCATGCGTTCTGTTTTTTGGTTTCCGAGTATTGTCTCCCATTATGGCCCCAATTGTCCACCGATACCTCATCGATGACCACATGGGTGGTCTGCGGGTTCTTGTGGAGAACGTTTACGAGCAATTGGGTTACTCCTTCTATTAATTGCTGTTTTTGTGCTTTGGTTACCTGTTCATCGGTGACCTTAATGTTAACGTATGGCATAACATTCATTTTTAAATTAATACCATACAAAGGTTTATGGAAAGGTAAAGACGTAAAAAGACCTATATCACATATTTGGTGTGATATAGGTCACACTAAAGTTATAATACTGTGACAGTTAAGGATGTAGTCGGCTGAGTGTCTCGCGGGAAACCCCAAGATAAGCTGCGATCAGTTTCTTCGGAACACGTTGAAAAAGACTGGGATACTCTTCCAACAAAAGGTCGTATCGTTCTTTGGCAGAATTTTTTAAAAGCGATAAAATCCGGTTTTGCATGGCAACCGTTCCGTTCTTGCTCTTCTTGGCCCAAAAACGCTCCATCTTATGCATTTGGCTCGTTAGCTTTTCCCTATTCTCGTGCGTGATGTACAGAAGGTCGGTGTCCTCAATGCAATCAATCGACATCCTTGAGGGAGTTCGCTTCACAAAGGATTCGTAATCAGTGATCCACCAATTTTCCATTCCAAACCGTAAGATGTGCTCTTTGCCATCATCATCCAAAAAATAGCTTTTCACACACCCTTTCACCACCCAATATTCCTTGTCCACAATATCGCCTTCCTGAACAAGATATTGGTGCTTTCGTTTTTGGATATGACCAAAATGACTTTGAATAAAGTCGAACTCATCGTCAGTCAATTCAACCACTTCTTCAATATGTTTCCTTAGGAAGTCCATCAGGCATTCATCAACTCCTCTATCTCTTCAATTTCAATGGGGATGTTGCGCATCAAATTGAACGGCTCTCCTTTTTCCTGGATGACTACATCGTCCTCCAAACGGATGCCCATACCCTCCTTTGGAATATAAATGCCAGGTTCTACCGTAAAGACCATATTGGCCTTCATAGGGGTTTTTAATGCTCCATAATCATGGGTATCCAACCCAATATGGTGACTGGTGCCGTGCATGAAGTATTTTTTGTAGGCGGGCCATTGGGAATCTTCGTTCTGCACATCAGCTTTATCCAAAAGTCCAAGACCCAATAATTCGGAAGTCATGATCTTGCCCACTTCTTTATGGTATTCGGCCCAAAGAGTTCCAGGCACCAACATTTTAGTGGCTTGGTCCTTTACCCTGAGCACTGCACTGTACACTGCTTTTTGACGGTCGGTAAACCTTCCGTTGGCGGGTATGGTCCGGGTAAGGTCACTGGAGTAATTGGCATATTCCGCAGCTAAATCCATCAAGATCATATCCCCGTCCTTTACCTGTTGGTTATTTTCCACATAGTGTAACACATTGGCGTTGGCGCCGGATGCAATGATAGGTGTGTAGGCAAAGCCTTTGGAGCGGTTGCGTACAAACTCATGGAGGAACTCCGCTTCCATTTCATACTCCCAAACGCCTGGTTTTACAAATCCCAAAATTCTTCTAAAACCTTTTTCGGTAATGTCGCAAGCGGTCTGCATCAACGCGATTTCCTCAGGTTCCTTTACCCCACGGATCTTCTGTAAGATCGGATTGCTCTTCGCCCATTGATGGGCAGGAAAATCCTGTTTACATTTTTGGATGAAACGGTCTTCCCGGGTCTGGGTCTCCACAGACTGACGATAATGCTCATTGGTGTTGAAATAAATCGTATCCGCCTCGGTCATCAAATCAAAAAAGACCTTGTCAAAATCCGTGAGCCAGTATACAGTCTCAATTCCAGATACGGCTGTGGCTTGCTCTTTGGTCAGCTTGGCCCCTTCCCAAACCGCAATATGCTCATTGGTCTCCCTCACAAAAAGGATTTCCCTATGTTTTTTGTCCAAGGCATCTGGAAAAAGTACCAAAATGGTTTCCTCCTGATCCGCTCCGCTCAGGTAAAAAATATCCCGTGCTTGCTCAAAGGGCATGGTACTATCAGCACTAATGGGATAGATATCGTTGGAGTTGAACACCGCAATGCTTTTGGGTTTCATTTGGGCCATAAATTTTTTGCGGTTCTTAATGAATAGGTTTCGATCTATAGGGAAGTATTTCATGTCAAAAAAGGATTTGTCCAAATGTAGGTAATTGTGTTCCCGAAGACAAATTCATACCTTCCCGTTAAAATAAAATCCATGCAGCTCACCCTAAGCATCCCTGCCCTCTTGTTCCCGGCCATTTCCCTGACCATGTTGGCCTACAATGCCCGATATTTGGCCATTGCGGCGCTGATCCGACAGTTGCACAAACAGTTTGAGGAAACCTCGGCCCAGCCCTTGAAACAACAGATTCATCAACTTCGGAAACGTTTGGGCATCATCAAAAACATGCAGGCCACAGCCATCATAAGCTTTTTGTTGGCGGCGGTGACCATGTTCCTCATCTATGTGGAGCTGGACGTTTGGGCCAATGTCATCTTTGGGGTCAGTCTGGTCTTTTTGGTCATTTCCCTGCTCCTGTCCCTGTTGGAAGTGCAGCTTTCCACCAAAGCATTGGGGATTCAATTGAAGAATATGGAAAAATGAGCCGTACGATGACGGAGGAATTCACAGTTTCATGAAACAAAGCAATTTTCGGGTCATTTTCTTCCAAGGCTTTTGCGTAATTTGGTGATGCTAATAGACACTTGTACAGAAGGTTATTCCTTTTGATAAAAACAACCATCAACACACATCATCATGCAGACCGACCGAAAAAACCGAATCAAATCCATTGACATGCTCCGAGGACTTGTCATGGTCATTATGGCATTGGACCATGTCCGTGATTATTTTCATTTCGATGCTTATTTCTTTGATCCAACGGACATGTCCCAAACCAATGTTCCTTTATTCTGGACCCGTTTCGTTACCCATTTTTGTGCTCCGGTCTTTGTTTTCTTGGCGGGCACCTCAGCTTTTTTTGTAGGACAGCGCATCACTAAAAAAGCGCTCTCCACATGGTTGTTGAAACGTGGACTTTGGTTGGTGATCGCTGAGTTCACCGTCATAAAATTGGCATGGATGTTCAAGCTGGACTATTCCATCGTTCTTCTTCAGGTAATCTGGGTATTGGGCATAAGCATGATCTTTTTGGCCGGATTTATCCATCTTCCCAAAAAGCTTATGGTTGCAGTATCCCTTATTGTCATTTTTGGTCATAACCTGTTGGACTCCGTTGCTCCAACCGACCCAACGACCTCAATCCTATGGTCGTTGTTGCATGTATTCAATTTAGTGGATTTGGGTAGTTTCCAAGTCTTTGTAGGATACCCCATGATCCCTTGGATCTTTGTAATGCCCCTCGGATATTATTTTGGAAGCTTCTATTTACCTTCCTTTGATTCCAAGTTTCGGATTAAAAGGTTGTTCCAGCTGGGTGCTGGGATGGTTCTGATATTTTTTGCGCTGAGGGCCTTCAACACCTATGGCGACCCTTACCTTTGGGCAGGACAAGATAGTATTGGGCTAACCATAGCCTCCTTTTTTAATGTAACCAAATACCCCCCATCCTTGCTTTACTTATTAATCACCCTTGGTCCTTCCCTCATTTTTTTGGGCTTGGTGGAAAACTGGCAAAACCGCTGGACCCAAAAATTGGTGGTCATTGGTCGGGTGCCCATGTTTTTTTACATCGTCCATATTTATGTGATCCATATATTGGCCGTATTTGCCGCCATCTTTACCGGGTTCAGTTTTTCCGATATGGTCATCGATCTATGGGTCACTTTGCAACCTCAATTGAGGGGATATGGGTTCAGTCTGTGGGTGGTATATCTCATTTGGATTCTTCTGACTTTGGCCTTGTATCCTATTTGTAGTTGGTATAATGATTATAAGACCAACCATAGGGAGAAATGGTGGTTGACCTATATATAAAAGCCTTTTTAGATTAAAAAAATTGTTCATAAAACGGTGTCGGAATACGTCTTGGGATTGATTAATTTTACGGTCCAAGTTTTTTTGGCATGCAGAAAACCGTCAAGAACATAGACTTTTTTAAGAACATCCGTGAAATACGGGAATGTGAGTTCGGGATTTTCTATTTCTTTGATGGATTGGTCATTTCTGAAATCAAGGAAGGAGTGGTCTTTAACTGGTCCATGGCCAAAAAAATCATAGACATTGCCTACGAAATCATTGGGAGGGATGAACCCGTTGCCTACATTTCCAATCGCATCAACCCTTACTCTGTTGTCCCCACGGATTGGTTGAAGTTTTATAGAAATCGACATCAACTCAAGTACTATTCCATTGTGAGCTATGACAAAGGTGGTTTGTCCAGCATTGTTTTGGAGCGACTTTTCTTCAAGGAAAAAATTCGCCAGTTTGAAGATTTGGAAAGTGCCATTGCATGGAGCCTTTCCAAAATTGAAGAGGAGAAGAAAGGTCTAACGCCCCAAATGAAATAGGGCATCTCCTTGGTTCACCACTGCTTGGTGGTTGATACAAAGCACATAACCATCAAATGGCGCCTTGATTTTTTTGTTCTTTTTCGCATAGGTATCCGTAATCAATCCCAAAACTTCTCCCTTTTTAATCGATTGTCCATTCGCAATCTCTGGTATGAACATCCCTGCCCTTGGCGCCCTTACCCATCGGGTATACTCCAAGTGGACCGATTGCTTTTCTTCTTTTGGTTCACTTTTGGACAACATGTTGAGGCCATTCAATACATTTTGTATCCCTTGCATGCCAAACGCAATGGCATTTTCATCAAACCGCATGCTCTCCCCTGCTTCATACACCATGGTGGGTATGCCCATTTTAAAAGTCGTCTTCCGAAAGGAGCCTGTTATCAGCTTGGAGGCAAAATGAAATGGTGCCCCGAAGGATTCCGCCAGCATTTTACTTTTGGGGTCTTCTTGGGTATAGCGTGCTTGGGGATGGTTATGGCGTTGGCTTCCCCCGGTATGTAAATCGATTCCAAAATCCACTTGCGGCAATAGCTGGGAGGCATAGGTATGGGCAATCCTGCTAGCCAAGGAACCTGTTTTGCGCCCGGGAAAACTACGGTTCACATCTTTGCCATCCGGCACATCCCTTGAAAAATGGATAAATCCAAAAATATTGAGAATGGGGACCACCATTACCGCCCCCTTTTTCACATTGAACTTCTTTTCTTGAAGCATTCGCCTTAAAGTTTCCACCCCGTTGATTTCATCACCGTGCAATCCAGCTTGTACCAATACGGTTGGCCCTGCCTTTTTTCCATTGAACACATGTACGGGAATATCGATCAGCGTTCCCGTGGGCAAACGGGCTATGTTCAACGCAACGGATTTTTGTTCCCCGGGAGCTATGCTTTCCCCGTTTATGGTGATGGTCTTGTTATCTTTTTCTACGTCCATTTTTTTCCACATATTGGATGATGTGCTTGGCCACGTTCACGTTTGTGGCAGCCTCTATGCCCTTTAATCCCGGAGAGGCATTTACCTCTATCAACAAAGGCCCCTTTTTGGAACGGATAAGATCTACTCCAGCAACTCCAAGACCCAAGTATTTGGTTGCATTGAGGGCAATATATTTTTCTTTTGGGGTCAACTGGACGGCTTCAGTTTCCGCACCACGGTGCACATTGGACCTAAAATCATCGATATTGCTGATCCGCTTCATGCTGGCCACCACTTTGTTTCCCACCACAATGATTCGAAGATCCTCCCCATGGGCTTCCTCAATATATTCCTGCAATAAGATACTGGTATTCATATTGTAAAGCGTATCTATGATGGACTTGGCGGATTTTTTACTCTCGGCCAACATCACCCCCTTGCCTTGGGTGCCTTCCTGCAATTTTATGATGACCGGACCGCCACCCAAAAACTTAATCTGCTCTTCAACGTTGTGGGGATTGATGGAAAATACGGTTTCGGGAATGGGAATTCCCTTTCTGGACATGATCTGGAGGGTGCGCACCTTGTTGCGGGCCCGGGTTATCCCCAAGGACCTGGCCGTACTGAATATATCGTTCATCTCAAACTGCTTCACAATGGCGGCACCGTGACGGGTAACCGTTGTGCCAATACGGGGAATAATGGCATCGAACTCATCGGTAATATCCTCCGCATCCAAATAAATCTTGGGGTTGTCCGTACCCAACTGTACCGAACATCGGGTATGATCGATCATTTCCACATAATGTCCTGCATTTTGGGCCTCCTGTGCTATTCTCCTGGTGGAATGCACATTGAGGCTAACGGATAAAATGGCAATGTCCATGATAAGGTTTCGGTTGGTAATTATCGGTAATATCGGTCAAAATTTTCAGACTTAATGTCTGGATAAGGTTTTGAAAACGTAACCCTGGATTATTTTATAGTATTCGTCATTTCTATTGTTGGGAATCCAACAGCTTAAAATCAATCTAAATAAGCTGTTTTCCAATGTTGAAAGCTTGTTAAAAACTCGTCCGTGCTGTAAATTTGTCTCAAAACCAGCACTGATGAGTGGATTGATAAAATCTTCAATTGCCCGAAAAGTTGTGATGGCGCTTTCGGGTCTTTTTTTGGTTGTTTTTCTTACACAACATTTTACCATTAACATTACCTCGGTCCTAGACCCTGAAACCTTTAATGCTTGGTCCCATTTTATGGGATACAATCCATTGGTTCAATTTGTTCTCCAGCCTGTTCTTATTGCAGGGGTCATCATCCATTTTGTCATGGGTTTTGCTTTGGAGATCCAGAACAAGAAAGCAAGGGGTGGCAGTTATGTGAAGTACAAGGGAAGCGCCAACGCACCATGGGTGTCCAGAAACATGATTTATTCCGGATTGGTGATCTTGGCTTTTTTGGCACTCCACTTTTATGATTTTTGGGTTCATGAAATGGCCTACAAATACATAGAGGTTTCTCCTGAGGACCCAACGCGTTATTACCATGAAACTGTAGAGAAGTTCGCTCCCTTCTGGAGGACCATCATCTACATCGTTTCCTTTTTCCTTTTGGGTCTTCACCTATGGCATGGCTTTGCTTCTTCTTTCCAAAGTATGGGATTGAACAACAAGTGTACCCCAGGTATCAAGACGTTTGCAAAAATATTTTCGGTGGTCATTCCATTGGGCTTTGCTTTCATCGCCCTGTATCACCACCTTAACCCAGTAACACATTAAGTATGGGCATATTGGATTCCAAAATTCCATCGGGGCCTTTGGCCGATAAATGGACCAAACATAAGAACGATATCAATCTTGTAAATCCCGCCAACAAAAGGAACATCGATGTTATTGTGGTAGGAACAGGGTTGGCTGGAGGTGCGGCTGCCGCTACCTTGGCCGAGTTGGGTTACAACGTAAAGACCTTCTGCTATCAAGATTCCCCACGTAGGGCACACTCCATTGCTGCCCAAGGAGGAATCAACGCAGCAAAAAACTATCAAGGGGATGGTGACAGTAACTATCGCCTTTTCTACGATACCATCAAAGGAGGGGACTACCGTTCCCGTGAAGCCAACGTATACCGATTGGCCGAGGTATCTGGAAACATTATTGACCAATGTGTGGCCCAAGGGGTTCCTTTTGCCCGTGAATATGGAGGGCTTTTGGACAACCGCTCCTTTGGAGGGGTATTGGTTTCAAGAACTTTTTATGCGAAAGGCCAGACTGGGCAACAGTTGCTTTTAGGGGCCTATTCGGCCATGAACCGACAAATCAATCGGGGTAAAATCCAAGCGTATAATCGCCATGAGATGATGGACTTGGTCCTAGTGGATGGCAAAGCGCGTGGTATCATCGCCCGGGATTTGGTAAGTGGGGAAATTGAACGACACAGTGCCCATGCCGTGGTTTTGGCCACTGGAGGATATGGAAATGTGTTTTTCCTATCCACAAACGCCATGGGAAGTAACGTCATGGCGGCTTGGAGAGCACACCGAAAAGGGGCTTTCTTTGCCAACCCATGTTTTACACAAATCCACCCGACCTGTATTCCGGTTTCGGGGGAGCATCAATCCAAATTGACCTTGATGTCTGAATCCCTACGAAACGATGGTCGTATTTGGGTACCCAAGAGAAAAGAAGACGCCGTGGCCATCCGTGAAGGGAAATTGAAGCCTACGCAACTTGCGGAAGAAGATCGTGATTACTATTTGGAGCGACGCTATCCCGCTTTCGGTAACCTTGTGCCTCGTGATGTGGCTTCAAGGGCTGCCAAGGAGCGTTGCGATGCCGGATTTGGTGTGAACAAAACTGGCGAAGCCGTGTATTTGGATTTTGCTTCGGCCATCAAAAGATATGGAAAAGAAAAGGCCTTGACCTCTGGTATCAAAGATCCAGATGAGGCCACCATCATAAAATTGGGTGAGGAAGTCATTGAGGCCAAATACGGTAACCTCTTCCAGATGTACGAAAAAATCGTGGATCAAAATCCGTATAAAACTCCAATGATGATCTATCCTGCGGTGCACTATACCATGGGTGGACTTTGGGTGGATTACAACCTTCAGACCACCATTCCAGGTTGCTACGCAGCTGGTGAGGCCAACTTTAGCGACCACGGTGCCAACCGATTGGGGGCTTCGGCCCTGATGCAAGGTCTGGCCGATGGATACTTTGTACTCCCTTATACCATTGGTGATTATCTGTCCCATGATATCCGTACCGGAAAAATCCCAACCGACTCCAAGGAATTCGATGAGGCCGAGAAACAAGTCCGTGACCGTATGGAAAAATTGATGGGAGGTTCAGGAATCCATTCCGTGGATTACTATCACAAGAAGTTGGGCAAGATCATGTGGAACAAATGTGGTATGGCCCGAAACGCCAAAGAGCTGGAAGAGGCCGTCAAGGAGATTTCCGACTTGCGTAAGGATTTCTGGGAGAACGTAAAGGTTCCCGGCACCATCGACTCCAAAAACCAAGAATTGGAAAAAGCCGGACGAGTGGCCGATTTCTTGGAACTGGGGGAACTGTTTGCCAAGGATGCCCTTCACAGAAACGAATCCTGTGGTGGACATTTCCGTGAGGAATACCAAACCGAAGAAGGTGAGGCATTGCGTGACGACAAGAACTTTAAATATGTGGCCGCTTGGGAGTTTGCCGGTGAGCCCAAAGATGCCAAATTGCACAAAGAGGATTTGGTTTATGAAAACATTGAATTAAAAACAAGGAGTTATAAATAGTTAAGAGTTGATGGTTGATGGGAAGCCCAACAACGAACAACGAACAACGAACAACTACATAACTATGAAATTATATTTAAAAATATGGCGTCAAAAAGACGCGTCCTCAGCAGGAAAAATAGTGGATTATACGCTTGACGGTGTAGAAGGGGACATGTCTTTCTTGGAAATGCTTGACATCTTGAACGAGGAATTGATTTCCAAAGGTGAGGAACCCGTAGAGTTCGATCATGATTGTAGGGAAGGTATCTGCGGAACCTGTTCCTTGCAGATCAACGGGGAACCTCACGGTCCAGACCGTTTGGTGACCACTTGCCAATTGCATATGCGTAAGTTCAATGATGGAGATACCATTGTGATCGAACCGTTCCGTGCCAAAGCATTCCCGGTAATCAAGGATTTGATCGTGGACCGTAGTTCTTTTGACCGTATCCAACAAGCGGGGGGGTATATCTCGGTAAACACCTCTGGAAATACCGTGGATGCCAATGCCATTCCTATCAATAAGCATGCTGCAGATGAAGCCATGGATGCCGCTACCTGCATTGGTTGTGGTGCCTGTGTGGCCGCTTGTAAAAATGCAAGTGCCATGTTGTTCACTTCTGCCAAGGTTTCACAATTTGCACTCCTGCCCCAAGGAAGGGTCGAGGCTGTGGAACGTGTTCAGAACATGGTACGCCAAATGGATTTGGAAGGTTTTGGAAACTGTACCAACACCGGAGCTTGTGAAGTGGAATGCCCCAAAGGGATTTCCTTGACCAATATTGCACGAATGAACCGTGAATACTTATCCGCTACCCTAAAGGGATAAGTGATAGACATCATATATGGAAAAACCCAAACTCTTAAGAGTTTGGGTTTTTTGTTGCTTTGGATATTGTCAGGTCGAGCGCAGTCGAGACCTTACTGACAAGGTTAAAATAATACACACATCACTTATGTCATTTCGAAATGAGGAATGAAATGACGGTTGAGAAATCTTTAATCCTTTTTGAGATTTCCCACTTCGATTTTGACTGCGCTAAATCTGACAGTTCGAAATGACGCACCCGCGTCATGCTGAACTCGTTTCAGCATCTCATATGAGTGATTGGATTTTACATTGTGTCTCGACTGCGCTCGACATGACATATTCGTGTCAAACCATTTTGTTGTCCACTAATCGATTCTTTCATTTGCTCAGAATGATATTTCAACAGTTTATTTTTGATGGAAACCTTCGTATATTCCAACATGTCCAAAAAATATCCCACAGAGCGTATCAAAGTGCCTCGGTTCAATGAGGAGAGTGGGTTTTATACCACTCCGGAACGCTCCAAGATCATGGGCAAGATCCGCGGCAAGAACACCAAGCCAGAGCTTGCCTTTAGAAAAGCTTTATGGGCAGCGGGATACCGATACCGCATCGATTACAAAAAACTCATTGGAAAGCCGGATATCGCCTTAAAAAAGTATAGTACGGTCATCTTTATTGATGGAGAGTTCTGGCATGGCTATAACTGGGAGGAGCGCAAGCATAAAATCAAGACCAACCGTGAATTTTGGATCGCAAAAATTGAACGCAACATTCAACGGGACGAGGAGGTCAACGAAGCCTTGGAAAAAATGGGCTATACCGTGTTTCGGTTTTGGGAGACCGAAGTAAAAAAAGACTTGGAAAGTTGCTTGCAAAAAGTGCTTGACACATTAAAAGAACATGACGCCAATGATTGAACCATCATCCAAATTGCCGCAGGTAGGCACCACCATTTTTACCACCATTGGCCAATTGGCCCAAGAGCATAATGCCATTAATCTATCCCAGGGATTTCCCAATTTTAACCCGGACCCTAAACTGTTGGAGCTTGTGGGTGAATCTTTCAAAAAAGGTCATAATCAGTATGCTCCGATGCAGGGAGTGCTTTCCCTTCGGGAAGCCATTTCAGAGAAAACTGAACATCTCTATGGGCATTTTTACCGTCCCGAATCTGAAATCACCGTTACGGCAGGGGCCACGCAGGCCATTTTTACAACAATTGCCGCCTTTGTACGCCAAAACGATGAGGTCATTGTCATAGAACCCGCTTTTGATTGCTACGAACCGGCCATAACGCTTTTTGGGGGTAAAAGTATCCCAGTGGTTCTGGAGGGAAATGATTTTAAAATGAATTGGAGTGCTTTTAAATCAGCGATAAGTCCCAAGACCAAAATGGTCATCATCAATAACCCACACAATCCCACCGGCACCATTTGGTCTGAAAGTGATATGGTACAGCTTCAGGATATTTTAAGGGATACCAATATTATCTTGTTGAGTGATGAGGTCTATGAACACATTGTTTTTGATGGCAAGCCCCATGAAAGTGTGGCCAAATATCCCGATTTGGCAGCTAGAGCCGTCATCTGCTCTTCCTTTGGAAAAACGTTTCATGCCACGGGTTGGAAAATAGGCTATTGTGTGGCGCCTAAATTCTTGATGCAGGAGTTTCAAAAAGTGCATCAGTTCAATGTATTTTCGGTCAATCATGCCATGCAGGTTGCTTTGGCACAATATGTAAAGGACCCCCAGCATTACGTAAACCTTGGTAGCTTTTATCAGGAGAAACGGGATGTTTTCCTAAAAGGTATAAAGGGCTCTAGGTTCAAAATGATTCCTTCAGGCGGTACGTATTTTCAATTATTGGAGTATTCCGATATCACGGACGAAAAAGATACGGTCTTTGCGGAACGTTTAATCAAACAACATAAGCTTGCCAGTATTCCGGTCTCTGTATTTTGCAAAGCAGATTATGACCAAAAATTTCTGCGGTTTTGCTTCGCCAAGACCAATGATGTTTTGGATAAAGCTTGCCAAATCTTGAATTCAATTTGAGTATTATAGGGCTAAAGCTGCTTTTTTACAATCATAAAGACCTGCAGTACATCTTCTAACGGCAGCTCAAAATCCTGATATTCTGGGGACGAATTTAGATTATGGCATTGTAAAGCTTTGGTTTCTTTGCGATATCCTGTAAGTTGCTTACAGGTAATCCGGTCTTTGCATACCAAAACATAGGGCTTATTCCAAAGTGTATCATCATTTTTAACCAGCCATTCCTTTTTTTGACCTAACCCTAGTACAAAAGCTTTATTGGGGATGGCATGTATGCTACCATCGTTCATAGAGTCTCCGGAAATTTCAAAAATACGGTGAGGTTCTTTGGCCACGGAGTCAATAATAAATGCAGATTGAAAAGGTACTTTTGGATCATTCTTATCCGGCTTATCCAATGCCTCAATGTATTTATTGTACCATTCCACCAAAACCAAAGGGGCCATTGCCAAGTATTTGCCATGTTCCAAGGGGTAAAAAACGCATCCGTGCTTTGTAAAGGGTTGGTCTTTGGTATAATTTTCACCCAGATCATTGATTTCCCGCAGATGAAGTTCCGCGATGGTCATATCAAAATATTGGGCAATCTTGGTTAAATTTTTAATGGGTATGTTCGCGTTCTTTCGCTCGTAAAGCTGTATGGTACGCAGGCTCACCCCTATTTTTTCTCCTAATTGCGTTTGGCTGATTTTCTTTTTGCGCCTTAATTGTTTAATTATAACCATAAAATTATTATATTGTGTAAAATTATTACGCAATACACTATAGCCGCAGCGATTCCGCCACTTTTCTGTAATTGGGTTACAAGCCAAATATAGAAAATAGGATCAGACCCCAATAAAATAATTACTAATCCCTTAAAGTATTTAAGTATGGGGTCAAGGAACAATTTGAACCTTGTCATCAAAAGTGATGACATTTTTACCACTGACGACTATGGAAAACCAATCGATGAAAGGCTTTCCGAAATTTTGCGCAGAAACGTCTCCAAAAATGATTTGGCAAACATCGCTATCCAAAGTAAAGTGAGCTTTTCAACCATTAGGGATGTTGTGTACCGAACCAACAGTCTTACAAAATCAAATGCGTTGGCAATTTCATTGCTTATCCATGCAGCGTTTGAAAATTCCATTGGTTTTAAGTTAAGGGCGGAAGGGGATATTCTGTTTTTAGGTGGATTGCTAAAGTTCTAAGCGTAAAAGCCAATCGGTCTGCTCATCGCTTCCAATAAGGTAAGGGTGTTCCCCAAATTTTTGGAAGCCATGTCTTTGGTAAAAGCGTATGGCCTTGGGGTTGTGCTCCCACACGCCAAGCCATAGGTATTTCTTTTGGTGCTCCCTTGCCAAGGAAATTATTTGCTTTAGCATTTGGCTACCAATCTGCTTGCCTTGATGTTCCCCCAAAACATAGATACGTTCTATCTCCATGGCATTTTTGTCATGCACATCAGTTTGGGCACCGCCGACGTTTAATTTAAAATAGCCCACCAAAATATCTCCGTCATATGCAAAATGGAACAGGGAATCTGTATTTGCCAGTTCAGCAGCAAGTGTTTCCTTATTAAAGGCGTTGTCAATATAGTCCTGAAAGTCTTTTGGGTTGTTATCCTTTTCGAAAGCGGCCACGAACGTACTTATTGATGTTTGTACCAAAGTGTCCAAATCAGATAATGTACATGTTGGAAAGGATAGGTTCTTTGTGGTCATGTAGTAAAATTATCGCAAAAAAAAGAGCCTAACAATGTGTTGGCTCCAAATTTTTACAGGGGGGATTGTCAGTCTAAAGCATGAATAGCTTTTTGATGAGTAGCATAAATCCTGTGAAAAAATCGTTTCGGTAAACTTGAACGCTTTCGTCCATAGTTGTGTGGTTTAATTTGGTTGCCATGGTGCTGTTTTTACGGTTGTCAATTTGGGTAAAAAATTCGATATAACCAAATATAAAGTCGATGATTGGTAATCTAAAACTTATGTTGTGTAACGTGTTTTTTTTGTTGTAAAAAATCGAATGATATTTGCTAAATCTTCATTTCCGGGATTTCTTTTTCCACTATCAATTTCCCTTCGGTAGCATTCACAATGTCATCGACCGTGACCCCAGGTGCCCTTTCTAGTAGTTTAAATCCTTCCGAAGTAACTTCAAGAACCGCCAAATTGGTCACTATCTTTTTTACACAGCCCACTCCAGTAAGCGGCAGCGTGCACCGTTTTAAAAGCTTAGACTCTCCAGCCCTGTTGGTATGCATCATGGCAACGATGATATTTTCAGCCGAAGCTACCAAATCCATGGCACCACCCATGCCCTTAACCATTTTTCCTGGTATTTTCCAGTTCGCTATGTCGCCATTCTCAGCTACTTCCATGGCACCCAAAATCGTTAAGTCCACATGTTTTCCCCTAATCATCCCAAAACTCAAAGCCGAGTCAAAAAAAGAAGCTCCTGGCAATGTGGTTATGGTCTGTTTTCCTGCGTTAATAATATCAGCATCCTCGTCTCCTTCAAAAGGGAAAGGTCCCATACCAAGAATCCCATTCTCGCTCTGGAATTCCACACTGATATCATCCCGCACAAAATTGGCCACCAAGGTGGGAATGCCTATGCCTAAATTGACATAATATCCATCCTTTACCTCTCTTGCTATCCGTTTTGCTATTCCGTTTTTGTCTAACATAACAATTATCTAATGTGTTTAATCCAGCAATGAATCAATGTTTAAGATTCCTCTTGCTAGTACTTATAATTTTATACATAATCAATCCCAGCTCGTTCACATTATCTATTAAAACCGCTTCAAATGGATAGCTTTCTGCTTTTTTGCAAAGGGTCAACCAATATTTTACCTCTTCAAGCTCTTTAAGGGCTATTTTTACTTTATGAATAAAATCTGCCCTACTTTCCGCATTTTGCGCTTCATGAATATTTGCGCCAATACTTGTCCCTGATTTTAATAATTGATTCGCAACAACAAATTTTCGCTCCTTTTCTAGAATTTCGCAAAAAGAAATTATCCTAAGGGCAAAATCAATGGACTTACTAACAACAACGTTTTCCTTTTTAGCCATTGTTACATTGATTCCATTTTACGGACCGTTCTTTGCTCTATTCGCTTCTCAAATTTTTCTCCTTGGAAAATGCGTTGTACAAATATTCCAGGGATATGAACTTGATTGGGATCCAAACTACCAGCCGGAAGCAGTTCTTCCACTTCGGCAACCGTAATCTTGGCAGCCCCACACATGCAAGGGTTAAAGTTTCGGGCCGTACCCTTGAATATGAGATTCCCCGCCTCATCTCCTTTCCAAGCTTTTACAAAAGAAAAATCAGCTTTAAATGCGGGTTCCAGAACATACATTTTCCCATCAAACTCTCGGGTTTCCTTTCCTTCGGCCACTTCGGTGCCATATCCTGCAGGAGTATAAAATGCTGGGAAGCCTGCTTGGGCGGCCCTACATTTTTCAGCCAGAGTGCCTTGTGGGGTCAATTCAACTTCCAATTCCCCACTTAACATTTGACGTTCAAACTCATCGTTTTCACCCACATAGGAGGATATCATTTTTTTAATTTGATGTTTTTGCAATAGAAGCCCCAGTCCAAAATCATCTACCCCTGCATTGTTAGATATACAAGTAATATCCTTGATGCCCAATCGAACCAGTTCAGCGATTGCATTTTCCGGGATTCCGCAGAGCCCGAATCCACCCAACATAAAGGTCATGCCATCAGCAACACCCTTTAAGGCTTCTTGGACGTTAGAAACAGTTTTATTGATCATAGGTCTTGTCTTTTTCCGATTGCTTGAAATTACGATTTAAATAAAAAAGCCCCAAGACAATACTGCTTGGGGCTTACTTTTTTTAGTATGTGATGATCAAAAATCGATGTCCTCTAAATCGTCCTCGGTATCCAAATCATCTTGTTCTTCCTGGGTTTGCTTGGTACAATCCACATTTATGGACATTTCCTCTGGTTCCTCAAAGGCATCCTTTGAAATTCCCAGCTCCTCGTTTTCATAATTCTTTTTCATATAAATTGCCCAAATAGGCAATGCCATGGACGCCCCTTGGCCATAAAGAAGTCTAGAAAAGTGGATGGACCTATCGTCTCCACCTACCCAAACACCGGTCACCAAATTAGGTACCATACCCATGAACCATCCATCACTTTGGTTTTGGGTAGTTCCTGTTTTACCAGCAATCGGGTTTGTCAATTCGTAAGGATATCCTGTAACGATTTCTTTATATACGGTCTGATTCTTGGCATAGGAATGGCGCAATCTACCGCCAGAGCCATATAATGTAACCCCTTCCATAAGATTGATCATGGCATAGGCCACATCTTTGCTAAGTACATCCTTTGTTTCTGGAGTGTATTCATACAGCACCGTTCCGTTTTTATCTTCAATGCGTGTTACTGTAACAGGCTTTACATACACCCCTTGATTGGCAAATGTTCCAAAGGCCCCCACCATTTCGTATACGCTTACATCGGGAGTACCCAATGCAATGGCAGGTACTTCCTGGATCTCTTGGGTAATTCCCATATTCCTTGCTATGGTGGCTACTGACCCTGGCCCTACCCTGTCTATTAACTGGGCAGTAACGGTGTTTACGGAATTGGCCAAGGCACTTTTTAAGGTCATGTCCTCTCCAGAGTACTTCCCATCAGAGTTTTTAGGGCACCAAGCATCTATATTTCCATGTTTTCCAGGTTCAATACAATATTGATTATCGGGTAGGGTATAACATGGAGAATACCTTAATTGGTCCATGGCCGCCGCATATACAAAGGGTTTAAAAGTAGACCCGGCCTGTCTTGTTCCTTGAATCACATTATCATACTGAAAGTGCTTGTAATCCACACCACCGACCCAAGCTTTTACATGCCCAGTCTGTGGTTCCATGGACATCATAGCTGTTCTAAGGAATGTCTTGTAATACCGAATGGAATCCAAGGGTGTCATGATGGTGTCCTTTTCATAGGAATCACTGTTCCAATCAAAAACCGTCATTTCGGTTTTCTCGTGGAAGGAAGCTTCGATAGCTTCTTCAGACAAACCATCATTTTTTAAATTTTTCCATCTGGGCGAACGCTTCATGGCACTCCGCATAATTGTATCGATGGCCCCTTTGCTAATGTCCAAAAATGGGGCAGTCGGGTTTCTGTCCGGAGTATTCTGATGAAAGAACTCAGCCTGTAAATTTTTCATATGGGCCTCTACCGCTTCTTCCGCATTCTTTTGCATACGCGAATCGATGGTGGTATAGACTTTTAGACCATCCAGGTAGATATTGTACTTTTCCCCATCTGGTTTAGGGTTTTCCTTAATCCAACCATTTAGAAAACGCTGCAAATGCATTCTAAAATACGTGGCCAATCCCTCACGGTGTGATTCTGGATTAAAATTGATGTTCATCTTCAGCCCTTGAAGTGAATCTTTTTGTGTTTCGGTGATATAGCCATATTTGGCCATTTGCGCCAATACGGTGTTTCTTCGGTTAAAGACCAATTCTTCCCTACGGATTGGATTATAAAGTGAGGAGTTCTTTAACATTCCCACTAAGACCGCAGATTCTTCTGTCCTTAAATCAGAGGGTTCTTTTCCAAAATAAATTCTGGCCGCAGAACGGATACCATCGGCATTGTAGTGAAAATCATATTGGTTGAGGTACATAGATATGATTTCCTCTTTGGTATAGTTTCTCTCCAAACGGGTTGCAATGACCCATTCCTTGATTTTCTGTGTAACGGCCTCAAAAAGGTTTCTGGAACGAACCCCCACAAACAACTGTCTGGCCAGCTGTTGGGATATGGTACTTGCGCCTCCCTTACTGCCTAAAAAGATAAAGGCTCGCAATGTACCGCGAGCATCAATTCCTGAGTGTTGAAAATACCGGGCATCTTCTGTGGCCACCAAGGCATTTACCAAATTTTCGGGCAATTCTTCATATGCGACCGGAGTTCTATTGTCATCCAAATAGTATTTTCCCAAGGTTTCACCATCTGAGGAGATAATTTCTGTTGCCAGATTGGTGTTTGGGTTTTCCAAGTGCTCAAATGTGGGCATCGGACCAAAAACTCCCCATGACGCTAAAAGAAAAACCAATATGGCCATAAGAACACCGGACCCAAATAGAATCCAAAACCATTTAATGTAGGTAAAAAAGCCTTGCTGCTTTTTTTGTTTTGTTTTTGTCATTGCTTATTGGGTGCTTTTTTCAATTTCCAAACCAACATCTGTAATTCCTTTTAAAGTATGGAGGCCTTCCACATCGCCATTTTTTCGCATGGCATGGGAAATGTTCACTTTATATACGCCAGAATCTGGAAAAACGATGTTTTCACGGAACCAAAGTTTACTTTCTTTTACACCACCAAGACCTTTCCCCAACCATTCCCCCGTGGGTTCGGCCATTCTGTACTCCAAGGTGTCTTTAAGGGTGTTCCCGTCCGGTGATTCCAATTCCGTAATCAGGAAAAGATTGCTGAACGGGAAAGAATCATCATTTCTTATGTTGATGAACATGTTGTGCGTTACCGTCGAGTCCAACCCATAAAATTCAAACTCCACTTCAGAGTCCATATTCCATTCCCCTTTGTTTATGGGCTTGTATTCGGAAAACACCAATTGATCATCGCAGGATGACATAGCCATAGCAAATACAAGAAAAATTAGGACATTACGCATTGGAGGATGCTTTTGGATTGGGTTTTTTCCGGCGCTTTTTCTTTCGTCTCTTTTTAGGCCTGTCAAACCGGGTTAAACTGTCTTGCCCCACAACATTTTCAAATGTTGTTTTCTCTTCATCGATATTTTCTTGGGCAAAGTCTTCCAGACTATCAACCTTTTCATTCTTCTTGTTCAATTCAAGAATTTCCAAAACCTGTTCTTTGTTTAGGGCATGCCACGTGGCGGGGTCGTCCTTGTAAGAAAACCATAGCGTTTCTTTAAAGATGTCCACTTTCTGACAAAAGGCCAATCCTTTTTTGGTCAACAACTTGCTGTCCTGAGACGGAAATCCTTTGAGTGCTTCCAAGTACATATCCAACTCATAGTTTAGACAGCACTTTAGTTTACCACACTGACCTGCCAATTTCTGTGGGTTCAATGCCAATTGCTGATATCTGGCAGATGCCGTACTTACCGATCTAAAATCCGTTAACCAAGTGGAGCAACAAAGTTCCCGTCCACAGGAACCAACGCCTCCTAAACGTTGTGCTTCTTGGCGGTAGCCTATTTGGCGCATTTCAATTCGAATGCCAAAAGCCTTGGCCATGTCTTTGATCAATTGTCTAAAATCGACCCGATCTTCCGCCGTGTAGTAAAAAGTTGCCTTAGATCCATCACCCTGAAACTCAACATCACTGAGTTTCATTTCCAGCTTTAGTGAAATGGCAATTTCCCGAGATCGTTTTTTAATTTCCTCTTCCCGGTCCCGGCACTTTTGCCAGATGTCAATATCCCTTTGGGTGGCTTTTCTGTAGATTTTTGGGAGAGCTTTGTCATCCGCTGCGACCTTTTTTCGTTTCATCTGGATACGAACCAATTCCCCAGTAAGGGTTACCATGCCCACATCATGACCCGATTTGGCTTGGGTAGCCACCACATCACCTATGGATAACGGAAGATTGTCCGCATTCCTATAAAATTCTTTTCTACTGTTCTTGAAACGCACCTCAACGCAATCAAAAGATTTTTGACCGTTGGGCAACGACATATTGGAAAGCCAATCGAAGACCGTTAGCTTGTTACAACCATCAGTGCCGCAAGTCCCATTGTTCTTGCAACCACGCGGTTGTCCATCCTTGCCGGTTGAACAACTGCTACACGCCATATTTTGTATCTTGATTCAAGAAAAGGTATGCCCTTTTCCCAAATAGGGTTCATAAAAATTACTCAATTGTAAATATAGCACAATTTGTGGCTATCGTGAAATGCTAGTTTTTGTATTTCAACACGGGAGAACGTCCTTTTTTAAAAATCTTGTTGCTGACTTCCTTGCCTTTGCGGAGTTTCTTTTGCTCCTCATAAGGCAGGGCATGGATTTCTTGGCATTCCGTAGAGCAGCAATTATCCATTGCCGTAGCACATTCCTCGCACTGGATAAACAGCAAATGACAGGCTTCATTGGCGCAATTGACATGGGTATCGCAAGGTTTACCGCATTGGTGGCAATTGGAAATGATGTCATCCGAAATACGCTCCCCTCTCCGGTGGTCAAAAACAAAGTTTTTGCCTAAAAATTTATTTTCAAGATTGTTGGCCTTGACCTGTCTGGTATATTCAATGATACCACCTTCCAACTGGTACACATTTTTAAAACCTTTGTGTTTGTAATAAGCGCTGGCCTTTTCGCAACGAATGCCTCCGGTACAGTACATGACCAATTTCTTATCTTCCTTGTGTTCGGCCAAATCAGCTTCAATAATATCCAAAGAATCCCTAAATGTATCCACATCCGGTGTAATGGCATTTTTAAAGTGGCCTATTTCACTTTCATAGTGGTTTCGCATATCCACCAAAACCGTATCAGGGTCCTCAATAAGCTCATTGAACTGTTCGGCGCCTACGTGAATTCCTTTGTTGGTGACATCAAAGGTGTTGTCGTTCAATCCATCGGCCACAATTTTTTCACGGACTTTGACTTTCAGCTTCAGGAAGGATTTATTGTCCTGCTCAATGGCAATGTTCAATCGAACGTTTTCCAAGAAAGTAATGCTGTCCAAGTGCGCTTTAAAGATTTCAAAATTTTCCGCAGGAACAGAAAGTTGCGCATTAATCCCTTCGTGGGCCACATAGATTCGGCCTAAAACCTCCATCTCATTCCAAGCTATAAAAAGATGGTTTCGTAAAATTTTGGGGTTCCCAATGTGTGCGTACTGATAGAAAGAGATGGTAAGCCGATCCTTGCCCGCTTCCTCAATAAGTTTCTCCCTTTCCTTTGCGCTTAATGTATTGTACAGTTGCATGCTATACCAATATTTTAAGTTAAAGAATGGCTCTCTAAAAATGATTGCAAAGATACAAATTCCCGTTGAGGTAAAAAGAAAAGGGTTTCCTTAATACAGAAACCCTTTTAAAACCACTTTGGTCTTTTTCACAGCTAAATTTTCTCCCTACCTTGAATGTCGAACTAATGTTCGCCCTATGGATATTGAGTTAGTACCCCTTAGATTCATATCTGATAAAAAGGTTGCGTGGCCTTTGTCGTATGAAGAAAGAAATGGTATTTTAGCCTTCCTAATCCATTGAACCATGAGCAACGAAAAAGAAGCAAAATTAAAAGCCCTTAAACTAACACTGGACAAGTTAGACAAGACTTACGGCAAGGGTGCCGTGATGAAAATGGGTGATAGTGTAGTGGAAGATGTTGAGGTAATCCCCACTGGATCGTTGGGATTGGACGTTGCTTTGGGCGTTGGCGGATACCCACGGGGAAGGGTCATCGAAATCTACGGCCCCGAATCGTCCGGTAAGACCACATTGACTTTACATGCCATTGCCGAAGCCCAAAAAGCTGGTGGTATTGCTGCCTTTATCGATGCGGAACATGCTTTTGATCGTTTTTATGCCAAAAAATTGGGTGTGGATATCGACAACCTCATCATTTCCCAACCCGATCATGGGGAACAAGCGTTGGAGATTGCTGACAACCTGATTCGTTCAGGAGCCATTGATATTGTTATTGTGGATTCTGTTGCGGCTTTGACTCCAAAAAGTGAAATTGAAGGAGAAATGGGCGATTCCAAAATGGGGTTACATGCCCGACTCATGTCGCAAGCCCTTAGGAAATTGACCTCTACCATAAGCAAAACCAAGTGTACGGTAATCTTTATCAACCAATTGCGGGAAAAAATCGGTGTCATGTTCGGAAATCCTGAAACCACCACCGGGGGTAATGCCCTTAAATTTTACGCTTCGGTACGATTGGATATCAGGCGTTCCACCCAGATAAAGAGCACCGATGGGGATGTCCAAGGAAATAAGACCCGTGTAAAAGTGGTCAAGAACAAGGTGGCACCACCGTTCAAGACGGCTGAGTTCGATATCATGTATGGCGAAGGGATTTCCAAAGTTGGTGAAATCATAGATTTGGGAGTGGCCTATGAAATCATCAAGAAAAGTGGTTCATGGTTCAGTTATGGTGATACCAAATTGGGCCAGGGAAGGGATGCGGTAAAAGCACTTTTATTGGACAACCCAGAACTATCCGAAGAACTTGAAACCAAAATCAAGGAAGCTATTTCCGCAGTTACTTCGTAAACCCAGCCCGATATATCCGGACAGGTTTAACTTTTTCCTGTGAAAATCCAACGCAACCCTTGACAATACTGTACATCTAGGGACTAAAAAGGATTTATATGAAAAAAGTGTTTGTGCCCATATTGGTACTTGTGGCATGTTCATTGTTCAGCTCTTGTAATCTGGACGATGATACCCCAAATTTTTATTTTACCACCTTGGCTGCCGTGGAAGCGGAAATGCCTGAGTCTTTTGAACTCAACCAAACCTACAACATCAAAGTTACCTATGTGAGGCCCAATGGCTGCACATTTTTTGAAGGATTCGATGTAACCAAATTGGGAGAAACTGACCGTGAGGTCGTTGTAGTGGGCTCTGTATTGACCGGTGAAGACACAGCATGCACAGAAGTTGTTCAGGAGGTTGAAGCCACTTTACCTTTCAGGGTAATTTTCACGGGAGAATACAATTTTAAATTTTATGCCGGCCAAGATGCCAATGATGAAGCTATATTCTTGGAATACACTGTACCGGTGAATGAGGCTCAAACTAATTAAAAATTTAGACAGTAACTATCCAAAATTGACCAACATTTGGATTTAGAAGAACTGATATATAACTGCAAAAAGGGGAAAAGGCACGCACAGGCCGAACTATACCGGAGATATTCCGGTATTCTTTTCGGTATGTGTCTTAAGTACTCCAAGAATAAAGCTGAAGCGGAGGATAACCTCCATGACAGCTTTATGACCATTTTCAGCAAAATAGATCAGTACAGTTTCCAAGGGTCTTTTGAGGGTTGGATCAAACGGATCACCGTAAATACCGTTTTGCAGAAATACCGAAAAGAACAGTATTTGGACGTGGTGTCCGAAAATATGGGAGATGAGCCCGACCTGGAAGTTGAACAGACAGACGTAAGCCTGTCCACCCTATTGGGCTACATCCAAGAATTACCAACCAAGTACAGGCTCACGTTCAATCTTTATGTTTTGGACGGCTACAGCCATAAGGAAATCAGTGAGATGTTGGGGACATCCACTGGAACATCAAAATCCAATTTGGCCAGGGCCAAAATGATTTTGAGGGAAAAAATAGAGAAAGAAAAAATAAACATTGCTTAAAGCGCTTGATCATGGGGAAAAAGAATCTAGAGCAATTGTTCAAGGAAACCTTTGAGGGATTTCAAGAAACCCCGGACGATAACGTCTGGGAGTCCATTGAAGCTTCCTTGGACAAGAAGAAACGAAAAAAACGGGTTGTGCCTATTTGGTGGCAATTGGGTGGCGTGGCCGCATTATTGGCTATTCTATTCTACATTATCAGTCCGCTGGGAACAACCCAAGAAGGTGAAATCATCATCTCAGATACAGAAACTCCTGTACAAAATAATGCAACAGGTGAGGGCAACAATACCTCCACCAATGAAGAAGTACAAGGTTTAGTGGATTCTTCTTCGGAAGAAGATAAAACAAATGTGGAAAATGGCTCCGAAGGTACTATGAACTTTAATAGGAGTATCAATTCCAAAGAACAAGTGGCCGATACAGACTCCAAAAAGAGGGGTACTGCCAAAGCTGACCAAAATATTCCAGCACAGCTTCAAAATCAAAAAGATGTTGCTTTGGCTTTGAACGAAGATGTTCCAGAAGAAGGTCAAACACTTGATAAGATTCTAGACAAAGAAGAGGTAATTCCCCATACAGGGGACAAATCCCAAGAGGCAATAGCCCAAAACGATTCCACGGACAAAAACAATATTGAGCAACCTCATTCTGAAGCTTTGGGTCAAAAAAACAAGGGAGAAGCCATCGCTGCCAGTCAAAAAGAGTCAACAGAAAAGAAGTCCATTTATGATGCCATAAGAGAACAAGAAGAAGAGGAAATAGTCGTGGCCAACAATAACTCTGGCAAATGGTCCGTAGGCCCTTCCGTTGCCCCTGTATATTTTAATGCTACTGGAGATGGTTCTCCCATACATTCAGATTTTGCAAGCAACTCCAAATCCGGTAATTTTAATTTAAGTTATGGGCTTACCGTTGCCTATGAAGTTGGCAAGAAAGTAAAGGTGCGTTCCGGGGTACATAGGGTAAACTTTGGGTACGACACCAATGATGTAGTGTTCTCTTCATCTTCAAGGGTGTCATCAGATGAGAAGTTGGATAATATTAATTATAGCCAAAAATCGCAGACCTTGGTGGTGCAGAGTAAAAACAATCTACCCAACGATTTGCCAACAGATGCCTTTATAGAGCTTACATCCAACGAAATCCCTGTTCTGGATGGGAAAATGGTACAACAATTGGGCTATATAGAAATTCCTTTGGAAGTGGACTATGCCTTGATAGATAGAAAATTTGGCGTTGACCTTATTGGAGGAGTAAGTTCCTTGTTCTTAGTGGACAATTCGGTATTGCTGGAAGCGGAAGGTTTGGTTACCGAAATTGGAGAGGCCACTAATGCCAATGACGTAAACTTCAGTGCCAATTTTGGCATGGGATTCAATTACAAGTTTACCCCTAAAGTACAGCTTAATATAGAACCTGTCTTTAAATATCAAATGAACACCTTTTCCAAAACAGCTGGGGAATTTCAACCCTTTTCCTTGGGTGTATACAGCGGTGTCAGCTTTAAATTCTAGCAATAAAGAAGTTGGTTAGGAAGATTGCCCCTTTAGGCAATCACTTAAGTGCTCCAGACTTTGGAGCACTTTTTTTGGCTCCATCTAAAAAAATATTTAGTACATTATGCCTGTAAACTAACCTATATCAACCTATGAATGAGCAGTTTGAGGATATTCTCATTTATTTTTCAAAATCATTGATGGGAAAGGCTAATGAAGAGGATATCCTGTGGGATTTGGCCAAAAACTGTATTGCCAAACTCGGTTTTGTGGACTGTGTGGTGTATCTGTTGGACCATGATAACCGGTTACTTGTACAAAAAGCAGCCTATGGTCCAAAAAATCCAAAAGACCAGAAATTGTACAACCCTGTTGAAATAAATATTGGGGATGGAATTACTGGATATGTGGCCCAAAGCGGGCAAGCAGAAATCATCAAAGACACATCAAAAGATCATAGGTATATAGAAGATGATGCTCTACGGCTTTCCGAAATCTGTGTGCCCATTGTATATGAAGACACCATTTACGGAGTCATTGATTGTGAACATCCCCAAGCCAATTTTTTTACTGCCCATCACCTTAAAATGCTTTCGGCCATTGCATCCATCTGCGCCATAAAAATTAAAAGTGTCAGGGACAATTTGGCCTTGATGGAGGAAAAGGATAGATTACTTGAAATTAAGGAAGAAATGTTGGCGTTGAAGTTGAAAACCTTGAACTCCCAATTAAATCCTCATTTTGTTTTCAATGCGCTCAATTCCATCCAGTATTTCATCACTTCGGAAAAAAAGAGGTTGGCCTTGGAATACTTATCAACCTTCAGCAAATTGATTCGGTTTTATTTAAAACAATTGGAGCGGGACACAGTATCCCTCAAGGAAGAGATTGATATGCTGAATGCATTCCTGAAACTCCAGAAGCTCCGTTATGATGACTCGTTTGATTTTGGAATCGCCATTTCCGAAGGTTCAGACAAAGTGGGTGAAGCTATAATTCCATCCCTTGTGGTTCAAACTTTTTTTGAAAACACTATAGAACAGTCCATGTCCAACCAACAAAAGAATCAGCATTTCAAAATCACTTTTAAAGTTTTTGAAAACTCGGTCACTATGGAGGTCCAACACAAAAAACAAAATACTGGGGCATTCTCCGAAAATCATCCTGAACACCGGCAGAATATTTTGCAATGGCAAGATCAAATTGATTTGTTGAACACCTTGAAACAGTACAACATTACCCATACCATTACGGAATCCAACAATGAAGGCAACTACATTAGAAACATGGCCTTAAAACTTCCCAATCTTACCTGAATCAATCTTTATAAACTTTCGGTCAGCTCCTTTAAAATCACCTCCCTTACCTCTTCCCTTAGGGTTGATTTATCCTCTTCCGCCAATATCCCAGTTTCAAAAAAATGGTGCACTTTGGCACGTATCCTACCAGGCCTTCCACTAAAAAATGTAAAAGAAAAACGTTTTTTGTTGTCATAAAACGTAATCGGGACTATGGGTATCTTATGGGCAATGGCCATTTTAAAGGCCCCATCCTTGAATTCATCCAGAAGAATATGTTCCTCTGGCACTCCCCCCTCTGGAAATATGCAGATGCTCAGGCCTTGGTCCAACCGTCGTTGGGCCCGGCGATATACCCCGGTCCTGCTCCGCACATCCTCGCGGTCTACCATAATGCAGACTCTTTTGTAGAAAAATCCAAAAACTGGAATCTTAACCAGTTCTTTTTTACCCACAAAAACAAAGGGGTTTTTGCTTACCACCAACATCAGCATAATATCTAACATACTGGCATGGTTGGCCACCAACATATAGCTCTTCCCTTTTTCCATATCCTGCTCCCGTATAATCTTTGGGAAGCATCCCATACCATATAGAATGGGCTTTGCCCATAAGTTTTTGGCCATCCAGAAAAATTGGGAATAGGTCCTTTCTGATATTGTGGCCAACAGTAAAAAAGGGAAAAAAACAAAAATAGGTACGGCCACCAGCACGTAAAACCAAATCCTGTACAGAGTATGCCCTGCATTTCTGATTATTGGAAGCATGTTTCAAAAGTAGAATTTTTCAATATCTTTATAAGGCTAACCATTAAAACTTGTAGCAATGGGATTACTTTATGCATTATTGATCGGAGCACTTGCTGGCTGGCTGGCCGGGAAAATTATGAAAGGGGGAGGCTTTGGCGTTCTACTGAACATTATTCTTGGTATTGTTGGCGGTATTGTGGGCAATTGGCTTTTTGGCACTTTGGGCATCAACATTGGCTCAGGGGTCATTGGTGATCTACTTACAGGGGTCATTGGGGCGGTTGTCCTTCTTTTTGTGGCCAGTCTGTTTAAGAAGTAGCTTTTTTCAAAGAAAACAAATTAGCGGCTTTTGCCGCTTTTTTTATACCCTACGGATGTGTACTTTTACGGGCAAAAATGTAACATGGCCCGTATCCTCACCGGAATCCAAAGTACAGGAACGCCCCATTTGGGAAATATCTTGGGTGCTATAATGCCTGCCATTGAAATGGCAAAAGACCCCAAAAATGATTCGTTTCTTTTTATTGCCGATATGCATTCGCTCACCCAGATCAAGGATGGGGAACTATTGCGAAGCAACACCCATGCCATAGCAGCCGCGTGGTTGGCGTTTGGGCTCGATATAAACAAAACCGTTTTTTATCGTCAGAGCGATGTGCCACAGACCGCCGAACTGGCTTGGTACCTTAGCTGCTTTTTCCCATATCAGCGGTTAACACTTGCCCATTCGTTCAAGGATAAGGCCGATCGGTTGGAAGATGTAAATGCCGGGCTCTTCACCTACCCCATGCTCATGGCTGCCGACATTCTATTGTATGATGCCGATATTGTTCCCGTAGGGAAAGACCAGTTGCAACATCTGGAAATGACCCGCGATGTGGCCTCCCGCTTCCACAACCAGATGGGAGAGACCTTTGTAATGCCAGAGGGCAAGGTCCATGAAGGAACCATGTACGTTCCCGGCACCGATGGGGAAAAAATGAGCAAGAGTCGCAACAATCTCATCAACCTATTTCAACCAGACAAAAAGTTGCGCAAACAGATTATGGGCATAGTAACGGACAGCACGCCCATGGAAGAGCCCAAAGACCCGAGCAAGGACAATGTCTTTGCCCTCTACAAACTTTTGGCCACTCCCGAACAGATAGAAGAGATGAGCGCCAACTATTTGGCAGGCAATTATGGCTACGGACATGCCAAACAAGCTTTATATGAGGTTATTGTTGAGAAATTTAAAAAGCCCCGTGAAAAGTTTGACTACTATATGAACCATTTGGATGAGGTGGATGAAGCCTTGGCTATTGGTGCCACAAAAGCCCAAAAAGTGGCCAATGGGGTTTTGGAACGGGTAAGGGAGAAGTTAGGGTATTGATCATTGGTCATTAGTTATTGTTTATTGATCAAATCGCCTCGAACAATTTACCGGGCAATGGTCGGATCAATCCTTTCATTTCCAAGTTCAAAAGAGTGGATGAGGTTTTAAAAATAGGTAGTTTACACTCCAAAGCTACGGTGTCCAGCAATTGTTTCCCGTTCAACTGCAAGTACGAATAGACCGAATTTTCTGTTTCATCCAAATCGATGAAAAGCTGTTTTTGCAATGGGGATTTTTCCTTTTTTTCCTCCAATTCCCATCCCAAAAGATAAATCAAATCCGCTACGGAAGTAAGCAAATGGGCTTTTTGCCTTTTAATAAGGTCATTGCACCCCCTGCTATACTTATCCGTACACCTTCCCGGTGCTGCAAACACTTCCCGATTATACCCATTGGCCAAATCTGCCGTCACAAGACTTCCTCCCTTCTCAGCAGATTCCACCACCAACGTTGCCTCACTCATCCCTGCTATGATACGGTTTCGCTTTAGAAAATTTTCCCGGTCCGGCTTGCTGCTGCTCCAAAATTCGGTGATAAATCCCCCATTCCGTTCCATTTGCGCCACATACTTTTTATGCGCTTTAGGGTAAATCTGATTGAGACCATGAGCCAAGCATGCCACGGTCTGCAATCCCCTTTCCATGGCCGCTTTTTGGATGGCAATATCCACCCCATATGCAAAACCACTCACCAAAATGGGGTCCAATGGTGCAACCTCCTCAACAAACGCCTCGCAAAAAGCAGTACCATAGCTTGTAATATTTCGAGTGCCCACTACACTGATAATCCTTCTTTCCCTTAAATTGATGTTGCCCTTCTTAAAAATAAGAATGGGACCATCCACACAATGTTTCAAATAAGTCGGATAGTCTTCATCCATAAAATAGGATGCCACAATGTTTTCCTTGGAAAGAAATTGGTACTCGGATTCGGCCTCATCCAGATACATGGCATCATGGAGTCCCTTCAAAGTAAACTGGCCAATCCCCTCTATCTTTAAAAGGTGGTGCAGCTTGTCCTTAAAAACGGCCATTGGGCTACCGCAGTGGGAAATTAATTTTTTGGCCGTGATGTCGCCAATATTGGGAATGGCCTGCAGGCGGAGCGCCGCAATAATTTCAGGTTCAGTCATTTGATTTGGGTGTGATAATTGTTCACAAAATACAGATTTTCAAATGTTAATAAAAAGTTATCCCTCCTATTTTGTTCTCCTATATTTTTTGCAATATTTGTGGCCATGCGGATTGATTCTTACATAGAAAAATTGCTGTTCGATTACAATTGTGTTGTGGTTCCCGGTTTTGGGGCTTTTTTGGCCCATGGAAAATCCGCAGAGATTGATGTGACCACCAACACTTTGGTCCCTCCTTCCAAAACCATTTCCTTTAATGCCCAATTGTCCAAAAATGATGGGCTTTTGGTGTCCCATATTGCCAAGGAAAAAAAATTGGGCTATGAGGAGTTATTGCAGGAAGTGGAAGAAGTATCCCGTTCATGGAAAAATAAGTTGGAACAAGGAGAAAGCATTGAACTTTTTGGGGTTGGAAAACTTTGGCACAATAGGGAACAACGCATCCAATTCCAACCAGAGAACAAAACCAACTTTTTGACGTCATCTTTTGGGTTGTCTGCTTTTTCGGCCACCCCTATCCAGCGCGAGGTGCTCAAAGAGGAAGTTGAGGAACTCGAAGAAAAAATTCCGTTCATTATTACTCCTGAAAAACGGGAACAAACCTCCTTCAGGCCTTGGTTAAAATATGCTGCCGTGTTGTTTTTGGCCGTTTCCTTGGGTGTTACTTCATACCGCACTTATGGTGACCTTCAACAAAAACAGTTCGCCGTACAGCAAGAGGCCCAAGAACAGGTGTCACGTTTAATCCAGGAGGCCACTTTCTTTGAAAGTGATCCCTTGGAACTGCCTGCCTTGAATTTGGATGTAACCAAAAAGAAATTAGGCAAACACCATGTCATTGCTGGCGCTTTCCGTATGGAAGAAAACGCTGAAAAACGTGTGGAACAGCTAAAAAGTAAAGGTTTCAATGCATTTTATTTAGGCATCAACAAATATGGCCTTCACCAAGTGGCCTACGATAGTTTTGAAGATCCCAAGGAAGCCTTGGCTTTTCTTAAAAAGGTAAAGACCTCCGAATCCCGTGATGCTTGGCTCCTTTCCGAGAAATAAGCCTACTTTTCTTTAAAACGATACGACACTTCAATATCTTTGCGCAAAATTTAAAGGTATGCGCGCCAAAACTCCAAGCGAATCCAGAACTGTAATGACCGATTTGGTCCTCCCCAGCGAGACCAATCCCTTGAACAACCTGTTTGGCGGGGAACTCTTGGCCCGTATGGACAGAGCGGCCAGCATTTCGGCCCGTAGGCATAGCCGAAGAATCACAGTTACCGCCTCAGTGAACCATGTGGCCTTTAACCGGGCAGTGCCCCTAGGCAGTGTGGTGACCGTGGAAGCGGCCGTTTCCCGGGCGTTCAAGACCTCCATGGAGATTTTTATTGATGTGTGGATCGAAGATCGTTTTACCGGCGAACGCACCAAGGCCAATGAGGCCATTTATACCTTTGTGGCTGTGGACGATACTGGAAAACCTACCGAAGTACCAGAACTTGCCCCTGAAACAGACTTGGAAAAGGAACGTTTTGCCGCCGCTTTACGGAGAAAACAGTTGAGTTTGGTCTTGGCCGGAAAATTGAAGCCCTCAGATGCTACCGAGCTCAAGGCTTTGTTTCTGGGTTGATTCTCGATCCAGTCTTTCTTGGCTTCAACAAGTTCATCTGAAGGAAAAACCACTCAGGTTGCCAATTTTTAAAGGAAATTATGACAAGTCGAGCGTAACCCATATCATATTTTTAGGATTATGGGATTCCATGTCAAGCACGGAATGACGTTGGGGACGGACACGAATTCCCCCAATTGCCCGAATGTTCCTGTCATTTCGACAGAGCGAGGTACGAGCGACGAGAAATCCATGGTTGGGTGAGATTTCTCAATCGTCACTACGTTCCTCATATCGAAATGACAATTACGGATTTCCCAGAGGGAGTGTTTGCTATATGATACACATCTTGCGGTAATAGGGCTACGGAGTTTAAAGCTTTGTTTCTTCAAGATTAAAACGTATACAATTTTATCCCTATGGAGGGTGCAAAAATTTGTGTCCTACCAAAAAAATTTTCAAGTTCCGGTGCAGTAGTCACTCCCAAAAAATCCCAATAGCTATCCAACTTTAGATATACTCCAATATTTTTGGTGATTCTATATGAAGATGAAAGGGTAGTTGCAAGTGAAAAACCATAATCCGCAAATATTTTGAATTCCTTTTTATGTACATAGTATGTGTAACCAATGCCTATGGCCATTTCAAGAAATATGCGATTGGTTCCCGTATTTATGAATGAATACCCGCCCACGGCATGGAGATGTGTAACTCCACTCATATCAATGGCCCCAACGGCAGCTACATTGGTAACTTCACCTTTAAAATGACTTACTTGACCACCGGCGAACCAATTGTGGTCAATCAATACAAATGCATCAATAGTAAATCCATTGTCCAAGATATAACCTTCTGAAAGAAAATTGTTGCCGTGCGCAACGGGAACAACATAACAGAACCCTATTTGTCCAAAAATGTCACTCTCAAATCCTTCGTCTAGCTCTTGTCCATAAAGAAACGGGAGTGCTAAACAGCAAACCATCTGCATGATTCTGTTTTTAAAATTCAAACTCATATGCATTTGCCGTTTTATTATAGGGTACTAATAAGGTCTGCTGTTCTTTTACCATACCACCATTGACCAACTTATATTGTAGCGCAATGGAATCTCCTTCGGGAATATAAATGGTTTGTTCTCCCAAGGAATCTTCTAAAAAAAGTTCTCCAGACTTGCTATGTTGCCATCTCCTACCTTCTTGTTCAGCCCCTGGCTCAAAACTGATTTCCTTAACCATGGTATTATACGAAATCTTAAATTCAAGTATATCCTTATGGTTCGTTACTCTATGAATCTTGACTTGCGCCGCCTTCACTTTTCCCATTCCAACCATATTAGGAATGGTATATTTTGATTCTTCTAACATCAAAAAATTGACCCCTTGTAAAACAATTGAAGGTCTGTCAGTAACATACCCATCACTCCCTTCCCTATTGATGAACACAGCTATATTCTGGAAGTTTGTTGCAGAAATTGTAGTAATATCATATCTTCCATTGCGAGAGTGGTCCCGATTACGTCAATGTCTGTGTAGGGAATAAATAATATTGTGGGAAAGCTTCCAGAAGCATAGGCTTCAATTGGAAAAACAGGCAGTTCCTCGTTTTCAAATCCTACAACTCTGCCGCTTATTAAAAGCCTTCTGTTGTCCTCATAATTCAATTGACAGGCTGAGAAGAGCATCAACACGAATAAAAAGCGAATACTAGGCATAGGTATGGAACTTGTTTGGTTTGAGAGATTAAAATCTCCTATTGAGAACCTGAACAAGAAGGGTTTAATGAATTGATACGGTCTACAAACATCATTAAGACAGATACCCTACACTTTAATTTTCTCATATCTCTCAAAGTTTTAAGTTGAGGGACAATATCAACGTTTAGGCACAATGTACACCCCCTAAATTGACGGATACAGGGTTTGAGTTGATGAATGAAGGTTAATGCTTCAAATCAGCGCCCTATCGACACTTTTTCCGTATGGGAATCTGCCTAAAAGTCAAAATTATCCGGGTCCGGGCCAAAGCGTTTGCCCCGATCCAAGGCATCCAATCGTTGCATATCTTCTGGGCTGAATTCAAAGTCGAAAATAGCCGCATTGGAGATGATTCGCTCTTTTTTGGAAGATTTTGGAATGGTGACCACCCCTTTTTGAAGGTCCCACCGCAACACGATCTGCGCAATGGTCTTGTTGTACTTGGAAGCCAAATCCTTCATAATCTCAAGGTCAAATATGTTCCCTTGCATCATTGGGGACCATGCTTCGTATTGAATGCCTCTGGCATGACAGAAATCTACCAAATCCTGCTGTACCAAATAGGGATGGAACTCCATTTGGTTGACCATGGGGACAATTTCGGCCGAGGTCAACAGATCCTCCAAATGGTGCTGTAAAAAGTTGCTCACACCAATGGCTCGTACTCTTTTTTCCCTGTAAAGTTGTTCGAGGGCTTTCCAGGTTTCTTTGGATAGTTCACCTTTGGGCCAATGGATCAAGTATAGGTCCAGATAATTGGTGTCCAGTCGTTTTAGACTGGCCTCAAAAGCTTTTAGGGTACTGTCATAGCCCTGATCGGTATTCCAGACCTTGCTTACCAAGAAAACATCTTTTCGAGAAACATTGCTTTCTTTAATACCGATGCCTACGCCTTCCTCATTGTTATAGATGGAGGCGGTATCCACATGCCGGTATCCGTGGTTCAGGGCATCCTTTACCGCGTTGATGACTTCAGTGCCGTCTTTGGAGAGATAAACCCCCAATCCAAAATACGGCATTTGAACACCATTGTGCAGCGTAAAACTTCCTTGTAAATCCGTGATTTTTCGCATAAGTTATAATTGATAGATCCAATCCTCTGGGTTCAACCTATTGGAATCTTGATACAAATAGAACTTTAACTTTGTGGTGCCATCAAACCGATTGGTATAAACATCCCCCAAAACCTCCTTGGCCACAACCTTATCTCCTTTTTTTACATACAGTTTGGAGAGATTATAATAGGTGCTTATATAGTTTCCGTGCTTCACCGTTACTCCTTTACTCCCTCCTGGAACGGAAATAATGGCGATGACCTCTCCTTCAAAAATGGCCCTTGCCTGACCTCCTTTATCAGTTGTAATGGTGACACCGTTGTTCTGGTGCTTTATCCCGGGATATATCTTATCAGCATATACACCATACCCTTGGCTTTTTATCCCATTTTCCACTGGCCAAATAAGTCTTCCCTTATTTGCTGAAAAATTATCGGCCACCAACTTGGCTTCAGGTGTCAAAGCAAATTTTACCGCACTGGTAGACTTCCCTGAGCTTTTGTTGGAACTGGCAATGGCACTTTTGATCAATCTTTCTATTTCCCGATCAATTCTACGGGCCTCCTTTTGCTTTTCTGCTATTGCCGAAGTATACTTGGCCTCATTTTGGCGAACACTTCTTAAAAGGTCTCTTTGTGCCTCCACTTCGCGGGAAAGCTCGTTCTTGGCTTTGGTGTTCTCGGCCAACAATTGATCTTTTTCCTTACGTTGTATCACCAAATCTTGGTTGAGCTTGGCCAACTCTTCAGTCTTTAGAATAATTCCCTCTCCTTGTTTTTTTCGATGCTTCGCATATTGTTGCATGTATTGAAGCCTTTTAAAGGCCTGAAAGAAATTCTCGGCACTCAACAGGAACATCAACCGATTGTTCTGGGATTTGTTCTGATAGGTATTTTGGACAAGTTGGGCATAATCCTCCTTCAAAACTTTAAGGTCTTCTCGAAGCTTGCTAATGTTTCTTATGTTGACATTGATTTGCCTATTCAGCAAATTGGATTGTTGATTGGTAACTCTGATCAGCTCTTGGCGAACGTTTATTTTGTTGTCCAAGGCCTCCATCTGATCCAAAATGGTCCCTTTTTCCTTCCGTTCAGCGAAGAGTAATCGGTTTATTTCCTTGATTTCCTGTTGTAAGCGTTCCCGCTTGGCCTCCAATGCCTTTTGCTCACTGGTCTGCGCAGTCGATGGAATAACAAAAAATATTGTAAAAAACAGAAAATAAATGCAATATGAAACTTTACTTTCCATATTACTTCAATGTAATTTTATCAAAACCTTTTGGAATTTTATAAGGAAAACTCATGGGTTTGTTCAATTCCAGATTCCTAAAGTTCAAATCTATGGTGGTTTTATCCTTGGCTTCGGCCGCCACAATCTTAATATCTTCAGGAAATATACTTCCAGAAATATCTTGATAGGTATATTTTATTTGAAGCTGTCTAGACTTTTCAGGTTGGGATATTTCTTGCGAAGCAATCTTAAAGTTTTTGGGCTCCAATTGAAATAGAATCTTGAACAGTTCCCTTGCCTTTCTGGGTTTTAGTTCGTAGTTCTCCCCGCTTACGGTAGATGTAAACTTTTCCTTCCTTAAATCCAATACGGCATTGCCCAGTAATAAGTTCTGAACTTTGTCAAAATCCAAATCGGTTCCCAAAAGATCACTTAAGTAGCTGAAATCCCCATCAAAGTACTCATTATCCAACTTGTTATAAAAAGATACCCGCTCTGGTGTTATATGAGCCTTTACAACTCCCAACGGAGCACTCATCCAGATTACTTTGTCCTTTTCCATTCTTAGGCTCACGTTTACCCCTTGTGTCCCATCTCCATCTGAGTAATCTATCTTGACCCGTCCACTTAGAGTTTTAAATTTGGGTTGGTTACCATAATGGTTGTCAATGATATTTTTTGCGGACATGCGGGAATCTACCTCGCCTCCCGTGACCGACTTGGTGCCTTTACAAGAAGTCCCAAGCACAGCCATGGACAACAGCAAAATCACTGCCCTATTCTTGCATATGTCCTTTATTTGAATCCTCATAGTCCGGATTTAATCTTGTTTAAATATTCATTTGCCTTTGAGGTGTTTCCAATACTGGTATACGCCTTGGACAATTCTCTATACAAAAGGTTTGCCAAAGCATCTGTATCGTCCAATAAATAATCCAACCCACTTTCCAAAACTTCAATAGCCTTGTTAGCGTTTGATGTATTGTTCAGAGCAGCCCCATAAGCGTAATAAAAATAAGGCTGCAAGGGATACGTATCCAAAGCTTCTTTGGAAATGGCCAATGCTTCTTTATAGTTGGTATCTGCCAACAAATCGTCAATCTGACCTCGATATCGAGCTACTGGGTCGTCCTCATTTGTTTGGGGCTCCTTTCTAGTCACAACAGTTTCCGCTTCTTTCTTCCCATACTCCAAAGAATCCTTGATTTTGGAGGTCAAATCTGTGGCAAAAGTTGAATTTCCAATCTCCTTGAGTATATTCAAGGCATCCTGATACTTTTGCTTTTTGAAATATCCCAAAGCCAAGTTCTGCTTTAGCTGTCCGTTGGAATATGGAATTTGCTCTTTTACGGTATCCCAAAACACCCCTTGTTTTTCCAAAATACTGAGCAGATTATCCAAATACCAAAAGTCTGTAGGTTCGGCATTTAGAGCCCTAATGGCATATTCTTGAGCTTGAATGTATTGTTTGTCCGACAAATAGGCTTTGGCCAGCTCGTAATCCACGACACTGTTCTCGGGATCCAATTGCTTGCACTTTAGGAACAAGTCAATTGCCCTGTCATAATTCTGAATCCCTTTTTGTTTGAGGGCCTCAAAAAAGTTTTCTTGGAACTCATCGGTGTATTCCTCCAAATAGACTTCGGAACTTTCTTGCTCTTCTTGGGCATGGCCTGTGCTCCATGTCATCGTGGACACTGCCAAACACATCCATAAAAGAGCCATTCTATCCATAACGTTCAAGTCCCCATCGAAATCAAAAAAGTGTCTTTATTCCAAAACGGAATAGTCCCCTATACTTATTGCCTCAAAGTTACCATTAAAAACCACATGATTGCCAATCATGGCATTGTCCAAATTGGCATTGGATATTTTGCTGTTGTTCTGAATGAGGCTATTCTTAATGGTTGAATTTTCCAAAACTGTGTCCGCCCCAACCGATACAAAAGGACCTACAGTAGTGTTTTTGAGCACTACATTTTCACCTATAAAACAAGGCTCTATAATATTTGCATTCTCAGTTTTCACTGAATCGGCGATCAAATTTTCTCCGTCTTTTTCCAAGAAGCCCAACATACGCTGATTGGTCTCTACGGTCACATTCTTATTGCCGCAATCCATCCATTCATCCACTTGTCCTGGCACAAATTTCATCCCTTTTTCCATCATGCGCTTGATACCATCGTTGATTTGGTACTCACCACCATTGGTGATATCGTTGTCCAATACATGCTGTAGCTCGTTTTTCAATACGGCCACATCTTTAAAATAATAGATGCCTATCACCGCCAAATCGGATACAAACTCTTGGGGTTTTTCCACCAATTCCACAATGTGGTTGTCCTTACTCAATTTAACCACTCCAAAAGCTTCAGGGCGCTCCACTTGCTTCACCCAGATAACGCTGTCTGCTGTTTTATCTAGGTCAAAATCGGCACGGATAAGGGTATCTGCATAGGCAATGACCGCTGGACCACTCAAGGACTCCTTGGCACTCATTATGGCGTGGCCGGTTCCCAAAGGCTGATCTTGTCGATAAATAGATCCTTTTGCTCCAAGTTCCTTGGCAAGTTCCATCAAACTCTCCACTACATCATCCCCAAAAAAAGCAGGGTCTCCCAAAATAAAGGCAACTTCCTCGATAGGTTCGCCCAGTACTTTGGCAATATCACTCACCAAGCGATGCACTATAGGCTTTCCTGCCACTGGAATCAATGGTTTTGGTACAGTTAACGTGTGTGGTCTCAGTCGGGAACCTCTTCCCGCCATTGGGACAATAATTTTCATGTTTTAAGTTATAAGGTTGTTCGTGTTTATTTTGTTCCGGTACTTCCAAAGCCGCCTGCTCCCCTGTCTGTTTCTGAAAGAAAGTTTACTTCTTCCCATTCAGCTCGTTCATGCTTTGCCAATACCATCTGGGCAATCCGCTCACCATTTTCAACAATGAACACTTCAGAGGACAGGTTCACCAAAATTACCCCCACTTCTCCACGGTAATCCGCATCAATGGTTCCAGGGGCATTCAAGACAGATATTCCCTTTTTGGCCGCCAAACCACTACGGGGCCTTACTTGGGCTTCATACCCTACAGGAAGTTCCATAAAGATTCCCGTGGGCACAACAGCTCTTTCCAAGGGTTTTAGTGTGATTGATTCTTCTAGGTTTGCCCTTAAATCCATCCCTGCGGAGGCCAATGTTTCATAATGGGGCAGTTTATGACTTGACTTGTTGATTACCTTAATTTTCACGCTTTAAAAATATGCTTCTTAGATTATCTCCTTCCATTCTATAAATCAGCATCAAAAATAATAAAAGAAGAAGGCTACCAGCTATTAAATTTCTATTAAAAACATAGAACGAGAGGATGGAAAACAGAAGTGAAACAGAAAGATAGAAGATTATTTTGCGCATATTATAAGGTACCGGATAGTATTTTCTTCCAAAGAAATACGACAGGAGCATCATGCTGCCATATGCAGCCAATGTGGCCCAGGCCGACGCCATATACCCCATTTTTGGAATCAATGCAACGTTTATGATTAAAGTGACCAAAGCTCCAATGGACGAAATATAGGCCCCAAACTTGGTCTGGTCCGTGACCTTGTACCAAACAGAGAGGTTGTGATAGATTCCCAAACAAAAACTTCCCAGCAGGATAATGGGCACAACATTTAAGGCTTCTCGATAAATTGCATTGCCGATTAGAATCTTGGCCAGTACATCTACAAAAACAATAACGCCCAGTAGAATAATACTGCCCAGAATTACAAAGTAATTGGTAATCTGTGCATAGGTTCGTTGGGGTTTTTCCGATTTGGCATGACTGAAGAAAAAAGGCTCTACACCCATCCGGAAAGCTGTACCGAACAAGGTCATGAACAAAGCCAATTTATAGCATGCACTATATTTCCCTACTTCGGCTTCCGCTATATCCTCTGGCAACATTTCGGTGAGTAAAATCTTATCGAATACTTCATTGATTGTAAATGCCACTCCGGCCAGCATTACTGGACCAGCATATTTTAACATCTTTTTCCAAAGATTTGTATCAAACGTATAGGGAACCTTAATATACGTTGGGAATAGAATCAACAGTGTAACACCGCTTGCGATAACATTCGAAATCAACACATAATGAATCTCCCAATCTGTTTTGTAAATAGAATGGTAGAACCCACTTTCCGTTTCTTGGGCCATTTGGGGCAAAATCAGTAGGAAAAAGACATTAAAAACCAAGTTGATGACCACATTGATGGTTTTTAATACCGCGTAGCGCATTGGCTTTTCTTGGGCCCTCAATAGGGCAAACGGAATAATAACCAAGGCATCCAAAACTAGAATAAAGGCGGTGAACTTTATATAATCAGGGTTGATGTTGGTTACTTCGGACAGCCATTGTTTTAAAGAAAGTGCCATTATCAAAAACAGCAATGATGACCCCAGTAAGGAAATAAGGGATGTTGAAACTACATTGTTTTTGTCTTCCCTCTTATGGTAAAACCTGAAAAAGGCTGTCTCCATACCATAGGCCAAAAACACGTTGAAAATGGCAATCCAAGCATAAATATTGGTATACTGCCCATACCCTGATGCATTTTCGAAAACTGAAGTGTATAGGGGTAGCAATAAGAAGGAAATGACCCGCGGCAGAACGGTGGCCAGGCCATAGATAAAAGTCTGCTTAAAAAGCCTTCTTAACGGGTTCAATAGGCGTGTTCTTTAAAACCTTTTAAATAAAGCCACAAGTTACACAAAACCCTTTAGTCCACTGGTGTCAAAATTGCGCAAACAAAAAAGGCCGCTTCAAGCGGCCTTTACATATCTTTCTTTTGAACTCTAGTTGTTCAATGCTTAAGCTTTTGACTATTTAGCCTCGCTTTCGTTCGGCTTAATTGTTCAATGCTTCCGCACCACCAACAATTTCAAGGATTTCGCTGGTAATGGCTGCCTGGCGGGCCTTGTTGTACGTCAATTTCAATTGGGACCTCAATTCTCCGGCGTTGTCCGTAGCCTTGTGCATGGCCGTCATACGGGCACCGTGCTCACTGGCAAAGGAATCACGAATGGCCTTGAACAATTGGGTTTTTAAGGATTTTGGGATTAGCTGTTCCACTATTTCAGCCTTAGAGGGCTCAAAAATATAATCCGTGGTACCAGCAGCATCTCCCTCAACTGGAACAATAGGTAAAAATTGTTCGGTCATGACCTGCTGCGTTGCAGCATTTTTGAATTTGTTATAGACCAAATCTATTCGATCATATGTTCCTTCCGTAAACTGGTCCATCAAAAATTGAGCAATTTCAGCAACTTTATCAAAGGTCAAGTCGTCGTAAACATCACTATGGTTGGCCAAGATGGTGTTCTTTTTACGAAGGATATCGTTGGCCTTCTTCCCAATGGTCACAAAATCCACTGTTTTACCGGCATAGGTTTCCTCTACCAAGATTCTACTCTGTTTGATGATGTTGGAGTTGAATGCTCCACACAAACCACGGTTGGATGTGATTGCAACCACCAAAACCTTGTTTACCGGCCTTGCAGCGGCAAACTTACTTCCTGCATCCCCTTCCAAACTTGCACTTAATCCTTGTAACAATTCGGTAAGCTTATCAGAATAAGGACGCATGGCCGTAATGGCATCCTGAGCCTTTTTCAACTTTGCAGCCGATACCATTTTCATGGCACTGGTAATTTGCATCGTTGAAGAGATGGATGAAATCCTATTCCGTATTTCCTTTAGATTCGCCATACTATTTGTAGTATTTAGATTCTAGTATTGAGTATTGAGCTTTACCTAGACTCAGTACTATCTACTGAATACTCGTAACTAGTTTTTGTACTTACTTGAAAGGTCCTTACAAACAGCTGTCAATGTATCGGTAACCTCATCGGTTAATTTACCAGCTTTAAGGGCATCCAAAACATTTCTGTGCTTGGCGTTCAAAAACTCCAAGAAATCCTTTTCAAACTCTTTTACCTTGTCCACAGGAACATCTCTCAACAAGTTCTTGGAACCTGCAAAGATGATAGCCACCTGATCTTCCACTGTAAATGGATCGTTCTGTCCTTGTTTTAAAATCTCAACGTTTCTACGTCCTTTTTCAATTACGTTCAAGGTGGCGGCATCCAAATCGGACCCGAACTTGGCAAACGCTTCCAATTCACGGAACTGCGCTTGATCCAATTTCAAGGTACCTGCTACTTTCTTCATGGATTTAATCTGTGCGGAACCACCCACACGAGATACGGAGATCCCTACGTTAATCGCGGGACGTACACCCTGGTTGAACAAATCTTGTTCCAAGAATATCTGACCATCTGTAATAGAAATCACGTTGGTTGGAATATATGCGGAAACGTCACCTGCCTGTGTTTCAATAATTGGAAGTGCTGTTAGCGATCCACCTCCTTTTACTATAGGTTTCAATACCTCTGGAAGGTCGTTCATGTCTTTTGCAATATCATCATCTGCAATCACTTTTGCGGCACGTTCCAACAATCTTGAGTGCAAATAGAATACGTCACCAGGATACGCTTCACGACCTGGAGGTCTTCTCAACAACAATGATACTTCACGATAGGCAACTGCTTGTTTTGACAAATCATCATAGATGATCAAAGCTGGACGACCTGTATCCCTAAAGTATTCACCAATTGCTGCGCCAGCAAATGGAGCATATACCTGCATAGGCGCAGGGTCTGATGCGTTGGCAGCAACAATAGTGGTATAGGCCAAGGCACCTTTATCTTCCAAAGTCTTTGCGATGGCAGCCACAGTTGATGCTTTCTGCCCTACAGCAACATAGATACAGTATACAGGCTCTCCGGCATCATAAAATTCTTTCTGATTCAGGATGGTATCTATACAAACAGTTGTTTTTCCTGTCTGTTTATCACCAATTACCAACTCCCTTTGCCCACGACCAATAGGAATCATGGCATCAATAGCCTTGATACCAGTCTGCAATGGTTCGTTTACAGGTTGTCTATAGATTACACCAGGGGCTTTTCGCTCCAAGGGCATCTCAAAGGTTTCTCCAGAGATAGGTCCTTTTCCATCGATAGGATTCCCCAAGGTGTCCACAACACGGCCAACAATTCCTTCACCCACTTTAATGGATGCGATACGTTGTGTACGTTTTACGGTAGCACCTTCCACAATCTCTTTGGATGGGCCCAACAAAACCACACCAACGTTATCTTCTTCCAGGTTCAAAACGATTCCTTCCATACCGCCATCAAACTCTACCAACTCCCCGTACTGGGCATTGGAAAGTCCGTAAACACGGGCAATACCATCACCCACTTGCAATACGGTACCTACTTCATCCAAAGAAGCGGTAGCCTCAAAACCTGATAACTGTTTTTTCAAAATTGCTGATACCTCAGCGGCTTTTACTCCTGCCATTTTTATAGACTATTTGTAAATTCTCTTTTTAAATTGTTCAATTTGTTTGCGATACTGGCATCGTACTGCAAATCGCCAACACGCAACACAAATCCTCCTATGATGCTTTCATCAATCTTGTTTTGGATAGTGACCTTATTTCCGGTAATCTTGTTTACCTCGGCCAACATCTTCTTCTCCAAATCAGCGGTCAACGGCACTGCTGTTGTCACATAAGCTACGTCTTCCCCTTTCAATTTTTCATGAAGTATGATGTATTTATAGGCCACTTCCCTTAACATCCCAATTCTTCGGTTATCCGTTAGTGTGCTGATAAGTCCTTTGGTTATCTCGTTGGCATTCTTAAAAACCTCCAATAACGCATTTTTCTTAACCTCACCTTTAACTATGGGGCTTTCCAAAAGATTTTGCAACTCTTTGCTTTCGGCAACTACCGAGGCAATGTCCCGCATGTCGTTCTCAACGGCATCTGCCGCCTTCTTTTCGATAGCAAAATCCAAGGTTGCTTTTGCATAGCGTATGGCTGCCCTGTTCTGGTTCATGCTCAATTAGTTCAGTTTGATGTCTCCCAACATGTCCTCGACCAACTTCTGTTGCTTTTTCTTGTCGGACAACTCTTCTTTTATCACTTTTTCCGCTATTTCTACGGAAAGATTGGCCACTTGAGATTTAATATCTGCCACAGCGGCTTTCTTTTCACTTTCTATCGCAGCTTGGGCCTGCTTGATCATTTTATCGCCCTCTACCTTGGCTTGTTCCTTGGCTTCAGAGATAATTCCTTCTTTGATTTCCCTTGCTTCTTTTAACAATGAATCTCTTTCGGCGCGGGCTTCTTTCAATAATTTTTCGCTATCGGCGGTAACGTTCTGCATTTCCTTTTTGGCAGCTTCGGCCGCATCCAATGCATTTTTGATACCTTCTTCACGGTCATTTACCGCATTAAGAATGGGTTTCCATGCAAACTTCCACAATAGGAACAACAGCAATCCGAATAAAATGGTTTGCCAAAAAAATAGTCCTACTGAAAACTCTTCCAATAACTTTTCCATATCTAAATTTACTTTGCTTCTTAATTATTTAAACTAAGCAAAAGCTGTAACCAACCGTTACAACTTTTGCTTTAGAGTTTTTGATTACACTGCAAATAGGGCAGCAAAACCAATACCTTCAATCAACGCTGCTGCAATCAACATCGCTGTTTGGATTTTTCCGTAAGCTTCAGGCTGACGGGCAATAGCCTCCATAGCAGAACCACCGATTCTACCAATACCAAGACCAACACCGATAACTACCAAACCTGCACCTACCATTACTGGAATTTCCATATCTATCTAGTTTAAAAATTAAAAATTCAACTTACTGGATTCCCACCTACGCGGGAATTACAACTATTATAAATGCACCAACTCGGGGTCATTTTCATGGCCCTCTTCATGATGGTCCTCGGAGGCAAATCCGAAGTACAACGCACTCAACATGGTGAATATATAGGCTTGTAGCAATGCTACCAATATTTCTATCAACGAGATGGCAAAGGCCAAGAAAAAGGACAATGGGCTTCCCAACCAACTCTTAAAGATGAACATTAACCCGATCAAGCTCATTAAAACGATATGCCCAGCTTGCATGTTCGCATACAAACGAATCAACAGGGAAAATGGCTTAATGAAGAGTCCCAAAATCTCAATGGGAACCAATATTATATATAAAGGTATCTTGGCATACCAAGGCATGGTGTTGCCCAATGGATTGAATTGGTGCATCCAATAGTCCTTGGTTCCCGTAAAGTTGGTGATCAAAAAGGTCATCAACGCCAACGCAAAGGTTATGGCGATGTTTCCTGTAACATTGATCCCAAGTGGAGTCAACCCAAAAATGTTCAAGAACCAAATAAAGAAAAAGATGGTCAGCAAGAACGGCATATATTTTTTGTAACGCTTTTCACCGATGTTCGGCCTCGCGATATCATCACGAATGTAAAGTACAATAGGTTCAAAGAAACGCCCTGCCCCAGTAGGTATGCCATTATTCTTGGCATACGACCTTGCCAAGCTGGTAAACAACCACAACATCAACAATCCAGTGACAATGATCATGACCACATTCTTGGTGATGGAGAAGTCCAAAGGTTTTACATTGGTGGGATGATGTTCTTCATCATAGTTGATGGTGCCTTCGGAATCGGTCTTATATATTTTGCTATGGTACAGCTTGTAGTGATTGCCATCTACTTCGGCAATGGTTTCGCCATGATGGAATTTTGAAGAGGAAAAGACTTTTAGCCCATTGTCCCATAAAATGACTGGCAATGGAAAGCCAACATATTTATGCTCACCATTTTCCTTGGTATAGGAAAACAAAGAAAAGTCATGGGAATCCTTAAGGTGATGGGAGATGTATTCCTTAATTTCGGTTTTTAAATCCTTGCCGTGCTCTTCGGCTTCATGTTCTTGCTCATTGGCAAAAGTGAACTGGGCCAACAATAGTGTTGCAACAAGAAAAAATCTCGTAAAAAAAGTCTTTCGCATTTCGCTCAAAATATCGGTCTCTCAAAATCGGTGCAAATGTAAGCCATTCTTCTAAAAAGAAAAAAGCTTTCAAACTTTTATTTTTGAGGATTTTGTGTGTGCTATTCTTTGGAAGCCTCTTCCAGATTTTTGAGCATTTTGGACATAAAATAGGTCTCCATCAACAGGGCTATGGCGTAGGGCACGAAAAAAGCAGCGAATTCCAGACCGGACATTTCGCCATCAGCTTTGTAGGTTGGGTAGAACAATAGGAAGAAAAACACAAATTTCAGTAAGCTGCCCGCCATAAACAAAAATCCCATCTGATTTTTCAGTTTTTCTCGAAAACGGTACAAAAGACCAAAAATCGTAGTTGCCAAAAGGCCGTTGACCAAATAGGAGCGTACAATCAAATTTCCGAAAGGAGCCAGGTCTCTGCTTATAAGAACAAAAAGATGGATACCAAAGGCCAGAAGGAGCAAAAGGAGCAGAAGTAGGGTAAATTGGATGAAAATATTTTGTTTCAACATCAGTATTTAATACGTTTCAACTGCTGCAAAACTACCCAAATAGAAATTGCCACTCCCAATAAAGTGGCAATTACCGTAAAAATATTTTTTTCATTTTGGTACTGGGCATCCAACCATTTCCCGCCTTGAACGGACAAATAGATAATTATCCCCATTTCAAAAGCGATTCCCGTAAGAATCGCTGCATTCTTGAATCCGTTCTTAGGAGGCTTTTGCTGGCTCATTGGTCTTTGAAGGCTGCATTTTTGGTGCCGCAGTGGTTGCGCCAGCCATTGCTCCCTTGCCCATGGTGCAAGCTGCGTTGAACGTGGCGCCTGGCTCTACGGCCAATTTGGATACACTGACAGTTCCCTCAATAATGGCAGAAGCCTTAAGTGAAAGTAGGTCTGTTACCGAAAGTTCTCCATTGAACTTTCCTTCAATATCGGCATTGACGCATTCTACTTTTCCATTGATATATCCGTCCTTTCCAATGACAACCTTACCAGAGGTTTTTACGTTGCCTTCAAGTTTTCCGTCGATTCTAAAATCGGCTTCGGAAGTAATGTCGCCTTTTATCTTCGTGTTCTTTTCTATTCTGTTGGGCTGTCCTCCAAATTCATTCATAGGTCGTGGTTTTTTGTTGTCAGAAAACATTGTGTTCTAGGGTTTTGGGGTTTAAAATTGTGCTTTGTATGATTCTAAGTTCTTATGTACTTGTATAATTTTATAATTGTCTGATAAAATTACGAAATTCTCATCTTTGATGCGGTAGTCCTTGTTGTTTTTTATAAGCTCGGCAAAGCCTAGGGCAAAGTCTTTGGAGCGAAAACCATGTACCACCACAAACTCGTCCTCAAGGGTATATATGTCTTTGGAAACCGTATTCCTATAGTTGAGCTCCTTGATGGCTTCCACCAGTCTTTCTTGCAGTTTTAATGCTCTTTCATCATCCCGTATCTTAAACGGAAAAACCACTTTCCAATTACCAGCGCCACTAGATCCGGTTTCTGGAGAAAAATCCTTTTTTTCCAATTTGGGCAATTGCTCTTCAACCATTTCCTCGGCTTTTTTTCCCTCTGGATTGTTAGGATAGGTCAGAGCCACATAGTTCAAGGCCTCCTTAAATGGTTCAAAACCTTGCAGACGACCAATGGCATTGGCCTTCAACATTTCAAATTTGGGTACAATGGGATCTCCCGTGAATTGGTTGATGTATCTCTCAGACTGGGTAATGACTTGAAGGAATTCTTGCTTTTCATACAATTTAAAAAGGGCTGCGTAACGTGCATTCGGACTATCGGTATTTCCTTCCAGAACAGCTTGTGGATTCAATAAAATTTCTGCATAGCGAGTATCAGGGTGATTGGAGATAATGTCTTGCATCATGTTCTGGGCCAAGGGACTGCCGCTTTCCTCATAAATCTTGAACAGGTTGTATTTTGATGGAAGAACCAATCGTTCCTCTGGATTGGAGGCCAATACCTTTTCCAACTTTGCGGCGGCCAACAGGTTGTCCTTGAATTTTTCCTTGTAGATCAACCCCAATTGGTAGTTGGCAAAGTTTCTTTCTGTTCGAAGGCTGTCAATTTCAGCTACATCGGTGGGAATCCGATCCAAATAATACTCCGTTGAATATCGTTGGTCTTCGGTAAGATTTTCAGATGATGGATCATTGCCTGCCACCTGTTCTCCCGTAGCTTCAGATATCAAGGTTCGGGATTTATTGCTCCATCGCCAATCATCTTCCAAGGTGCGGTCTCCCCAACGGGTCTTAAAATCGTTTTTACCATACCCCAAGCTCGTTACATTATAAAAGTAAAACTTCCCTTGGTTTTGTTTTCCTCCTTTGCTCTTTGCAAAAGTGGCAAAGCCCGCAGCGGCCTGTTGTTTCTTCTTTTCCTCTTCAGCTTCTTCCTTGCGTTTCAGTTCAGCGATATAGTCCTCAAAATACGCTTTACGCTCCGTTTCCGGCATTTCGTATAGCGTAATGATACTATCTGTGTGTTGAACAATGTCTTCGTATTTAATGACATCTTCCAAATTATCCAGTTTCTTTTTTATATTTCGGTGCTTCCTTGTATTTTCCTTTAGATTGGTCAAGGTACTATCATAGTAAGCCCCAGCGATTTTGTACGCATCCTCATCAAAATAGTAATCGGCTAAACTTTGATAGTTGAGGGCATTGAGCTTTTGCTCTCCTTGGGTAGTTTTTAGGGATTTGTTATAATAAACCAAGGCTAGGCTATCCGAATCGTTGGCCAAATGAAATTGGGCCACTTCACGATAAATCTTGTCCAAAAAGGGACGGTTCTCACGGTTCTCCTCCAATTCGGTGAGATACTCCAACAGCCCTTCCCTATTACCATCTGTAATTTCCGTATTCTGGATTTTCTTCAGGTGTGCATTGATCATATACACTCGTGGTGACCTGCGGTTGAGCGCAATCACTTTGTCAAAAGCGTAATTGGCACTGTCCTTATGCCCCAATTGGTCATACAACTGGCCAATGATAAACAAATACCTCCCTTTTTCCGGGTTCTTTTTGGTATAGGCCTGGGCAATCTTAAGTTTTTGGATGGCGGTATCCGGTGCATTCAAATTGATATAGCATTGCGCCAAAACAGCATTGGCATCGGCATATTCCTGATCTTTGAGCGACTCGTACTTGAATAACCTTTTGAGGTTCTTAATCGCCACTTCAGGATTGTCCAACCGCATGTTGGTTTTTTCCCGCCAAATAGTGGCCTCGTTTAACTTATCGCTTTCAACGTACTTCCTTAAAATGTAATTGAACGATTCCAATGCTGGAATATAACGTTGGTCAAAGTAGCGCGCTTTGCCCAAAAGCAGAAAGGCTTCATCGGTTTGCGGATTGCGTTCTTGATCCTTAATATCCATGCTGTGCTTTTGGATGGCCTTGGTGGCCTTTTCCTCGGCAATGATAAAATTGGGGTTGTTGTCTTCAGAATCCAGCTTTACCTCATCCGTGACCTCCAAACGTTCCACGGGGAGGATTTCCCAATAATCATCCCGATAGTTGGCATTGAGTTCTTCCCTGCCTACTTCAAAGGCAAGATTGCCATTATACAAGGTGTTGTACTTGGTATTGAGTGCGTGCCAGTTTCGGTTGATGAACTTGTCCTTTTGGGTAGAACAGGAGTCAAGAATCAACCCTCCTAAAATTATGGCGATAAAAAATATGTGTCGAAGCTTCAAAATTATCGATGATCTTGTGTATCCTTAACTAAAAAAAACACAGATTATTATAAGGCTCATCGATAAAGTGTTAGATTTTTATTTTGCTTGGCGGCAACAAACAAAAAAGCACTCTTACCATGCGGTGGTTCGTTCACGATTTAATACCGCCATATTGTATTTGGCCTTATACGCCACAGGCGACAATCCCACATATTTTTTGAAAACCGTGCGGAACGCTTTTTGGTCTGCGTAGCCTACTTGATACATGACCTCATTTACATTTTGCTGGGTGGTTTCCAAACAACGCTTTGCCGCTTCCATTTTAACACGTTGTATGTATTCCAAAGGGGTGTTTTGGGTGGCTTTTTTAAACCTGCGAACAAAGTTCCTGCTACTTATGGCAGATTTTTTGGCCAATTCTTCCACAGATATCTTATCGGTTACATTGCTCTCAATAAAATTTTGCGCTTCCTTGATCGCCACATCGTTATGCTCTTTTTGCCCCTGAAAAATGACAAATTGGTTTTGGTCCTGCCTATCAATCTCTATCTCAAAATATTTTGAGATATAAATGGCCGCATCTCTACCACAGTACTTTCCAATAAGATGCAGCATAAGATTTAAAAAGGAATAAGCGCCTCCGCTTGTGTAGATTCCGTCTTCTTCGGTCACTATTTTATTGGAAACAAGATTAACCTTGGGATACATCTTCTTGAACATTTCCATGGCCGCCCAGTGGGTAGAGCATTGTTTGCCATCCACCAACCCAGTCTGGGCCAGAACAAAGGCGCCCATGCACATGCTGGCCACCTCGGCATTGTGTATGTTCCGTTGTTTAAGGATCCAATCCACAAAAGGCAGGTTATCTTCTAGCTGTTCCAAAAAATTATCAGTCTTCAACGCTGGAATTAGTATGATGTCTGTTTTATCCACCTCATCAATGATCTTATCGCAATGGATGCTAAAAAGACCGTTGTATAGTGACAGGTCTCTATCAAGACCTACTAAATGGATATCAAAAAAGTCGTCGTTCCTAACCCCGCTATTCTTTAGAAAACGATTGGTGGCGGACAAAATCTTATACGGCCCCACCACACTGCTCAGTATGGCATTGCCTTTAGGCACCAAAATGCTTACATGTTTCATAATCATATGTTTACAAATGATAAATGTACGGGTTCTCTTTGGCAGAATCAACCCTTAAAAGTGTCTTATTTGCCCATAATGCCCCCTATCCACATTTTGTAGTTTTGGTGAGCCGCCTAGAAAGAAACATAACTGATACCTATAAAACCTGAATGCTCCCCTTCTAATGAAATCCTTTTATTAATGATAAAAACAGAAACAAAATGACCACACAAGAAATTGCAGACAAATTAGTGACCTATTGCAGGGAAGGTAAATTCAATGAAGCGTACAGTCTATACGATCAGAATGCCGTGAGTATTGAAATGCCAGGAGTTCCCAATGAAGTGACCAAAGGATTGGACAACATTCTGGAAGGGTTTAAACAATGGGGCGAAAGCATTCAGGAAACCCACGGAGGTTCCGTTGGTGACCCCGTTGTAATGGGCAACCACTTTGTGGTTCCCATGACCAGTGATGTTACTTTTAAGGATGGCAATCGTATGAACATGGAAGAAATCTGCCTCTACCAAGTGGAGAATGGAAAAATCACTAAGGCCAGTTTTCATTATGATACTTCAATGATGGGATAGCCATCTCGTGATTTTAATTATATAAAGGCGCGCTCTTGTGGCGCTTTTTTTGCAGAATGCATTACTAAAATGAGTTGAATGCTTAGTTTTGCAGCAAAATTGATTTTATGAGCGATTCCCACACATTGCAGATTACCGCAGTGGAGCCATTGACCCCAAACTCCGTAGCCCTTACTTTTAAAGTTCCAGAAAATCTGAAGGACATCTATACTTTCGAAGCTGGGCAATATATTACCATAAAACACCAGCTCAATGGGCAGGAATTGCGCAGGGCTTATTCCATTTCCTCAGCGCCTTCTTCAGGAGAATTGACTGTGGGGATCAAAAAAATGCCGGAAGGTACGTTTTCCGTTTATGCCAACGAATCCCTAAAGGTTGGGGATGTATTGGAAGTGATGCCGCCAGAGGGACGATTTATTTTTGAAAGTGGCCCCAGAGCCAAAAAAGTGGCCGCCTTTGCCGCCGGAAGTGGGATAACCCCCATCATGAGCATTGCCCAAACCGTTCTGGAAAGCCATCCAGAGAACATTTTTGTACTGGTCTTCGGAAATCAGTCCCCGGAAGAGACCATGTACTTTCAGAAAATACAAGAGCTGAAACAAAAATATACCAATAGGTTTTTTGTTCAATATATCTACAGTCGTTCCAGGGAAGATGATGCCCTGTTTGGTCGAATAGAGACCTCTACGGTAAACTTTGTAGTAAAAAATAAGTTTAAGGGCACCACTTTTGATGCCTTTTATCTGTGTGGGCCAGAAGATATGATCCATGCCGTTTCGGATACTTTAAAGAATAATGGTGTTGATGGGAATCTTATCCATTTTGAATTATTCACCAGTGCGGACACTGAGGATACTATGGCCGAAAACTTGGAGGGAATGACCCAAGTAGAGGTGATTTTGGACGATGAGACCTTTTCGTTTACCATGGATAAAAAGAAATTGGTACTCGATGCCGTCCTGAACGAAGATATTGATGCGCCGTATTCATGCCAAGGAGGAGTGTGCAGCAGTTGTATTGCCCGCATCAAGGAAGGGAAAGCTGAGATGGTGAAAAACCAGATTCTTACCGACGGCGAAGTGGCCGAAGGCTTGATTTTGACCTGTCAGGCCCATCCTTTGACCCCCAAACTTATTGTGGATTATGATGATGTGTAATGCATTTATTACGCCGATAGCATTTTTTCAATAGCGCGGCTACCATGTTCGTACCCGATGGCATAGGCGTTTTCAATCCCTTTTTTGTCCAAAACCCCAATTTTGTCCAACTCTTTGGGTTCTATTGAAATATGGCATTCGGCTAATTTTGCCCTGTTCGAAGCATAAATCATTAAACTGGTGACCCTTCCGGCCAACTGAAGGGAATTTTTTAGCTCGTTTTTATGTACTTCGGCAGCAATGGAAACATTACTGCCAATAATGTAGGAGGCATGCTCATCTACATACTCCTTTGGGAAATTGTTCATAATACCTCCATCTGCATAGAGTATTCCATCAATTTCAACCGGACTAAAAACTGGGGTCAGCGCCGCAGAGGCTAGTAAAGGCTTGATCAATTCTCCTTGGTTGAACATTCGCTCCTCTCCCTTCAATAAATCTGTGGCCACCACATAAAGTGGTTTGCCAAGACTCTCAAAGGTGTCCTCCGGAAAATAGCCCTTAAAGATTTTAAAATAGCGTTCGGTGTCTATAAATCCGGGTTTGTTGATCGCAAAAAAGCTATATTGAAACAGTGGTGTCTCCCTAAAAAAGTTCAACATACTCTCCACCGAGTTCCCATTGGCATACAACGCTCCCACCAATGCCCCAACACTTGAACCTGCCACAAGATCTGCCTCCACTCCGCGTTCTCGCATGGCTTTGATCAATCCAATGTGTGCCATACCACGGACCCCCCCTCCAGAGAGTACCAAACCAATTGATTTTGTATTGTTTATGCTCATATTTTTCATGTTTATTGGGTAAATCGAAAAAGAAAAAGAGTCTTTTTTACCGACTGAAGGGTCTGTTCTGATTTTAAAATACTCCTTTTTTAACCGCTTGTCGTGTCATTTTCGAATTTAATCCCAAAAAATGTAACCCCCTGATTTTCAAAACCGACTAGTGGGTCGGTATGTTAAATTTCAATATTATGCTGCAAAAATGTAATCAAAAATAGTATCTCCCGACCAAATTCAATGCTAAGTTTATTGTAAGTTTAGGCTAAATATTTTATTGGTTTTGCCCATTTCCGTCATCCAAAATTCAGCCATTCTAATTTTCGCCAATTCGGCGGAGAAGGATGGTGGCATTAAAAATTTTGGTGGGGATATTTCTCTTTTGAACAACCTAACGGTGCATACCCTTGAAATTGTAAGTGCATCAGGATTGCCATACTATCATTTTACGGAAAAAGAACAGAATGGGAGTACTTTTGGCGAACGGTTCTCAGCTGCTATACAATCTGTTTTTGATCAAGGCCATACCCATATTATTGCCATTGGCAATGACAGTCCGCAACTAAAAAAGCAACACCTGATCAAGACTCAACGGTTACTTGAGGCCGGAAAGCTTGTTGTAGGCCCAAGTATGGATGGTGGATTTTATCTGATAGGATTAAGCCATTCACAATTCAACATAGCACAATTTAAGGCCCTTCCATGGCAATTGCCCTCTTTACTCAACGAAACGCATTCTTATTTTACTTGTAAGGGTGAAAACGTAGTTTTATTAGATCCTTTAATGGATGTAGATTCATCCGCAGATGTCAAACGCCTTTCCAACTTCACCAAGTCGTTGTCCAAAAAATGGTTGGTTCTTTTTTCTTTGATTTTCAACAAAAGGGGGCGAATCGAGACAATGAAAAACGAAGTCTTCAAGATTAATTTTCAGGATATCCAATACAATAAAGGCTCTCCCCTTTTTGCTTTTCCAACATTTGTTCTCCAGAGATAAGTACTTGGAAAACCCATTCATTTTTTTGATGCATTAATCCCAATCTATCTGGGATATTCACATTTTTAAACCACTGAAAAGCAAAAAACATGGCAAATTCATATTACGACCCAGCAGACCTACGCAAATTTGGCAACATTACGGAATGGAGTGAAGAACTTGGAAACAAATTCTTTGACTACTACGGAAAAGTCTTTGAAGAAGGTGCCCTCTCCGCTCGCGAAAAATCCTTGATTGCTCTGGCTGTGGCCCACGTGGTCAAATGCCCCTATTGTATTGACGCCTATACCAAAGATGGTCTGCAACGGGGCATCACCAAGGAAGAGATGATGGAGGCCGTGCATGCTGGGGCTGCCATAGAAAGTGGTGCCACCTTGGTGCACGGCGTGCAAATGATGAACAAGTACAACAAACTATCCATGTAAATCAGCTCCCATGGCAGAAAGCATTATGCCCCAACTGAAAAAGGCGGCAAAAAAATCCCTTAAGGCCCGTGAAAACGAACTGGCCCATACCTCAAAACAAATGGAGGTTTTGAACGGCGGCCTGTTTGCCGATGGGGAACTTCCCCTTTTTAAGGACAAGATCGCTGAAATTGGCCATTCACCACTGCGGCCCAAAGCGTTGGAAATCCTACAGATCAATGTTGGTTATATGTGCAACCAGGTCTGCGAGCATTGTCATGTAGATGCAGGACCGGACCGCAAGGAGATTATGACCCGGGAGACGATGGAACTGTGTTTGGAGGTCATCCGCAATACCGGTGCCCATACTTTGGACCTTACCGGTGGTGCTCCAGAAATGAACCCTAATTTCAGGTGGTTTGTAGAAGAGGCCTCCAAAGCGGGCATTCAGGATTTTATTGTACGCTCCAATCTGACCATCATTCGGGCCAATAAAAAGTATCATGACCTCCCGGAGTTTTTCAAAAAACACAATGTGCATGTGGTGTCTTCCATGCCGCACTATACCCGAGGGAAAACAGACAAGCAACGCGGGGACGGGGTTTTTGACAAATCCATTGAGGCCCTGCAACAACTCAATACCGTGGGCTATGGCATCCCGGGCAGTGATTTGCGATTAGATTTGGTCTACAACCCTTCAGGAGCATTTTTGCCCAGCGACCAAGCGGCCATGGAACGCGATTTTAAAAAGGCGTTGAAGGAGGATTTCAACATTGAGTTCCACAACCTTTTTGCGATTACCAATTTGCCCATTTCCCGGTTTTTGGATTACCTCATCGCTTCTGACAATTATGAGGATTACATGTATTCTTTGGTGGAGGCCTATAACCCCGCCGCTGTGGAAAATGTAATGTGCACCAACACCATTTCGGTGAGTTGGGACGGTTGGCTCTACGATTGCGACTTTAACCAGATGCTGGGCCTAAAGGTGGCCAGCAAGGTAAAGCACATCAAGGATTATAACGAGGAGGTGTTGAACGACCGCAACATTGTGATCTCGCAACATTGCTATGGCTGTACGGCCGGAGCGGGAAGCAGTTGCCAAGGGACGGTGGCTTGATTTTCGTGCTTTGCTTCTTTTAAGTTTTACATTTTTCAGTAATACGGTTTAGTTATTATGGGAACCGCCGTATTGTTCTCTATCTTATAATATTCATAACCATCATAGGTGGTATAGGGAGGGTACGGTAAGCACTTGATGTAGACTTCATGGTTCTGGAGGTCCCTGTATGCATGGACAGACTGAAACTTAGGGGGCAAAATGGGTTTTTTATTTCCGTCGGAGATTCCCAGTCCGTAAAAATCATCTGTCCGGTCCACTCCGCCACCAAAGCCTATGGCCCAAATATGTTTGGAATACTTATATTTTTTGATGAGATAAAATGTCCCCCCATGCTGTTGGTTCAATATGGATAGATTCTCACTGTTTTTTATATGGTCTGTCCCTATCAAGGATAGTCTTGGGTAGGGATTACCGAAGAAACAATACACATATCCTCCTAAAATGATTATGAAAATGCCAAATACGATCATAATAGGTTTGTACTTTTTTTTCATTCTATTTAAACTAGCTTGCTCCATTAGTGCTTTCTTCAGCAGGTTTTCTCAAGTTGGCAAATAGTAAGATAAATGCCCCCCTTTACTTGATCAATGCCCCTTGGCAATTGACCAATGTGTTTTATGGGTTGATGAATACCTAATACCATTTCCCGTAGGTTTCTTATGACCCCAAAAACCACCCCTTAAACCGACCGTCGAGTCTGTACTTTTCTTTAAACATCTTGTTTTTCATCGATTTTTGAACACTTCACCGATTTTTCATACAGCTACATCTTTATTTCTTTGGCAGGGGTGCATTCCAAGGAATCTTTGTAACCGACCAAACATTCTAAACCCAAATCTTATGCAAATGACCCTCAAACGTAGAGAGACCATGCACCGCCTGTGTGGCAAAGGCCTTGAAATCTTTAATGAAAAAGGCTATTACAACACTAGTTTGGATGATATCCTCAATGAACTATCCCTTTCCAAAGGTGCCTTTTATCATCATTTTAAATCCAAGGAAGACTATTTCATCAATATTGTGCAAAACTTGATCGTACAGAAGGTATATGCCTTATTGGTAGAACCCTTGAACACCTGCGAAAATCCATTGCCCGCCATTTTGGAGAGTTTGGAAAACGCCTTGGAACCTGGCAAAAAAAATGAAATGGCCTATGGTTTTATGCTCAATGATTTCTTGACCGAATTCAATAAGCGCAACGAAGAAATAAGCAATCACCTAAAGAGTATCCTGAGTGTTTGGGAAGTAAATCTGGTATCTGTACTGAAAAGAGGAAAAGTAGATGGCCATATTGCCCGCCATGTAGATTGTGAAGGTGCCGCTACCTATATCATTGCCTCTTTCTTGGGCATGCGTTCCCTGATGATGGATTCAACCAACGGACAGCTAAAATATCAATACATACAGCAGTTGAAGCAGTATTTTAACGCCATAGCAGCGCAACGGGTTGCCGCTTAGGGCTTTAGAATGTTCAAAAGTACATCCACCACTTGCTGGGGCTTTATGCTTTCCATAACGGCATCGTAGCCTTTGGGCACTTTGTTCCCATAAACCGAAGTAGGTATCAAGGGATATTTTTCCCGGTCTGCCATAAGTGCATTTTCCATGGGTTGGTTGAAGGGGTAAAAACCAGCATAAGGATGGGTAACCCCCCAAAGCGTAACAACAGGGATGCCATAGTTGGCTGCTAAGTGAGCATTGCCGCTGTCCATGGAGAGCATAACATCTAGATTGGAAATAAGTTCCAATTCTTCCGACAGATTTAATTTTCCGGCCATGCTATATACATTGGAATATGGTTTGGCTAAGTGCTGCATCTTTTCCACTTCTGAGGCTCCCCCACCAAAAAGCAGAATTTTATACTCATTGGTATTATTAAGTGTGTCAACCACTTTCTGGGTTAAATGTAGCGGATACATTTTTCCTTCGTGGGCAGCAAATGGGGCTATCCCTACCCATTTCTTGGTGTCCTGTTCCACTAACTCCAGAACCTTTTTGGAAAGTGGCAAACGTTTCAAAGGTTTAACCGTTGGCATTTCAACGGGATAACCCAGCTGTTCAAAAACATCCCGATAACGTTGATGTGTAGTTTTTAGAGGTTCAAAAACTTTGTTTTTAACGCGAGTGAGTGCTTTCTTATCTGCCCGCCCCTTATTGATCTGCGCAAAGGGAATCTTTTCCAGGGCGAAATACTTTTTCAGTACCCTGCTTCGAAGTACGTTGTGCAAATCGGCCACTGCATCAAACTTAAAAGGTTTCAGTTCTTGGTAGAGTCGCCATAGGCCCATAAGGCCTTTATGTCGTTTTTTAACATCAGCCTCATACACTTGCACACGCTCCAGTCCTGAAAAAATTGGTATAAACGACTTTTTGGTAAGTATGGTAAGCTCTACCTCGGGATATTCTCTAATTATGGCACTGAGTATGGGCACCGTCATTGCTACATCGCCCATTGCAGATAAGCGGATAACGAGTATGTGGGCCGGTTTACCCTTTTTGTCCACGGAGTACCGGATTGAGTTCCTCATCGTTGTACATTTTCATCTGTTTGTAGACTTTCATGTACTTGTTTCCTGCCTCAATGTCGTTCAATAATTGATCTATGGCAGTAGATAGGTCTTTTCTTTGCTCTAGGAGTATGGCAAGCTTTTCGCTACACTTTTTAATGTGTTCCAGAGATGCATCGGTTCGGTTTGCCTCTTCTCGCATATGATAGATCTTGAGAGCCAAAATAGAAAGGCGATCTAAGGCCCATGCAGGGCTTTCTGTATTGATCGTGGCATTATCCTTTACCTGAACCGATTGGTATTTATTCAAAAAATAACTGTCGATGTACTCCACCAAATCAGTGCGGTCCTGATTACTGGCATCTATCTTACGCTTAAGGTCCAAAGCGGCCACCGGGTCAATGCCCGGATCCCTGATAATATCTTCATAATGCCATTGGACCGTGTCTATCCAGTTTTTCCGATAGAGCAAATGCTCCACTTTATCCTTTGGATAAGGGTTCGTAAACTCTTGGTATACATCGTCCTTGACATGGTATGTATCTATACTTTCCTGAAAAATGGCAAAGGCAAAATCACTGAACATGGTCCAACTGGGTTTTGCGCAAAGATATTGCTTTATTACCAATTAAGCTGAAAAGCAAAAAGCATCAGTGAAGCTGCTATGCAAAGTACAAAGGCCATTTCCTTTAACTCGGGTTTCTTGATCATCTCCATATAATTGGCCAAGAAAATTGATGCCGGGAAAAAAGTGAACAGTAAGGGAAACAATTCTCCTGGTGCAAAAACACCAATCAGTAGTCCAAGTACGAGGGTCAAAAAAACTATCCTTAGACTCAATAGTTTACCCCCTCCTACTTTTCTCATTCTAAGAAATACAATGAACGTGGCCAAAAGAATCAGTATAATGTACAGGAACACTTTTAGGTTGATTCCCTTTTGTAATGAGAACTTGGTCAAGGGTTCAATTGAAAACCGATAATGTTCTTCCAAAAAACCCATGGACCCAGATATTCTAAGTGCTGTAAACACTAGTATGAATACCGTTGCCAGAGCCAAAAAAGGAACCAGCCAATTTTTAAATGCCTTTCGGTCATATAGGTTGATGACCAAAAACACCAATGGTAAAAATGCCAATGCCCAATCATAAAACAAACTTGCAATACCGATTAAAAGGGATGCGTCAAAAATTTTATGCTTTACATTTTTTATGGATTTTATGGCCAAAAGCCTCCAAATGGCCAAAAGCAGAAAAAAATTGGCGAAAATGATATTCCTGTCAGCAAAAGTCTCCGCAAACCCTATCAAAAGCAGCACAAAAAACAATATGGCGTAGGAGTTAAAATCCGTGATCTTTTCGGAGCGGACAATCTGATTGATTGTAAAAACCATTAACAGTAACGTGGCAAAGGTCAGTAAATTAAGGAAGATGCTGTTGCCCATTTCGCTTACACCCAGGCCTAAAAACCTATCGGCAAAATAAAAAAAGAACAAAAAGATGGACAGGACAATATAGTTTATGGGTTTTGTTTTACCGAAAAAGCTTGAAATCATCCTATCTTTTGCTACTTTTGCAAAGTAAATATAACCAAGATGAGCAAGTTTTTTTACGGTATAGAAGACTTATTTGTAAACCACCTTTTTGCCCCATACGATTTCTTTCGATTTACACACAGCTGGTGGGGTGCCAACACGATTAACTGGATGTTCTCCATTATCGGTTTTATCGCCATGGTGTATTGGATGAAACAGTTGAAAATCTTCAACGATAATAATGAGGAAGACAAGAGCATAAGCTCTCACTCTTACTTATAGATCAAACCCTAGGTCTTTTCTGTAGTACATCCCATCAAAATGGAGTTTTTCCATATTTTGATAGGATTGCTGTAACGCTTCCCTAAAGTCTTTTCCAAAGGAAGTGATAGCGATTACACGCCCGCCATTGGTAACTACTTTTCCATTGGATACTTTGGTTCCCGCATGGAATACAATGGAATCTACAACATCTTCAGTTCCCGTGATTTCCTTACCCTTTTCATAGGCTTCTGGATACCCTCCTGAAACAGCCATGACCGTTGTTGCTGTCCTTTCATCAATCTGTAGATCAATCTGGTCCAACGTTCCATTGGCCATAGCCGAAAGTACTTCCACCAAATCACTTTTAAGACGAGGTATAACGACTTCGGTTTCTGGATCACCCATCCTCACATTATACTCGATAACCTTGGGCTCGTTGCCCACCTTGATCAATCCGATAAAAATGAATCCAACATAAGGCAAATTGTCCTTTTTAAGACCCTCTACGGTAGGTTTCACAATTTGACGCTCTATCTTCTCCATGAACACGGAATCTGCAAATGGAACGGGCGAAATTGCGCCCATGCCACCTGTATTCAGTCCTGTATCGCCCTCTCCAATCCGTTTGTAATCTTTGGCCGTTGGAAGAATCTTGTAGTTGTTACCATCAGTAAGTACAAAACAGCTTAACTCTATCCCATCCAAAAACTCTTCGATTATAACAGTGGCGCTGGCATTCCCAAATTTGGAATCGACCAACATGGATTTTAGCTCATCCTTGGCTTCTTGTAAATCTTTGAGAATCAAAACTCCTTTTCCTGCTGCCAGCCCATCGGCTTTTAGTACATAAGGTGGATTTAAGGTTTCCAAAAAGGCATAGCCTTTTTCCAAAGTATTCCCTGTAAAACTTTGATAGGCTGCCGTTGGAATATTGTGCCTCATCATAAATTCTTTGGCAAATTCCTTGCTTCCTTCCAAAGCAGCGGCGGCCTTTTGAGGTCCTATTACTGGAGTATCGTTTAACGAGGAATCATTTAGGAAAAAATCATGAACGCCATTCACCAATGGGTCTTCGGGACCTACCACAACCAAATCGATGTTTTCTTTCAACACCAATTGTTTAATGGCTTCAAAATCATTTACCCCTACCTCAACATTTGTGGCAATCTGGGACGTGCCGGCGTTACCAGGAGCAACAAACAACTTTGTGGATTTAGGGCTTTGAGAAATTTTAAGGGCGATGGCATGCTCTCTTCCACCAGAACCCAGGACCAAAATGTTCATGAAAATAAAGTTTTGGCAAAAATAACCCAATTCAAATTTAATTTTGGTGTAATGTGATTTTTTCAGGGTAATTTGGAATCCTCACCTAGGCCACTTTGTTCAAATTCACACGAACAATAGGTTTCTCAATCAAAAGTTCTTTTGGAAATGACATCTAAAACTCTTGAGACGAATTGCACAAATCCTCACTAATTCTAATAAAACCTCTTATTTGTTATTTCGAGCGTATGCGAGAAATCTACAATAAGTCAGATTTCTCAATCGTCGCTTCGCTCCTCATTTCGAAATAACATTTGACGAATGATTTATGGTAAAAACTCCCTGTGGGACTCCCACAGTTGATCGTGTGGAAGTGATTTAAAATATTCATAGACCTTTTTGAGGCCAACGGAGCGATGCACTTTGGGTTCCCAATTTAGGATTTCCTTTGCTCGGGATATATCGGGCTGTCGCTGCAAGGGATCATCTTGTGGCAGGGGCTTAAAGACAATTTTCTGATCAGTTCCTGTCAGTTTTATAATCTCTTCCGCAAATTCCAGAATGGTGGTTTCGTCCGGGTTTCCAATATTGATGGGCTCCACATAATCGCTCATCAAAAGTCGATAAATGCCTTCAATCTGATCATCGATATAGGTAAATGACCGGGTTTGTGAGCCATCTCCAAAAACCGTTAAATCTTCTCCCCGTAATGCTTGGCCCATAAATGCAGGTACCACTCGCCCATCATTCAATCGCATGCGGGAACCGTACGTATTAAAAATCCGGACAATGCGGGTGTCCAATCCATGATGCCTGTGGTAGGCCATGGTTATGGATTCCATAAAGCGTTTGGCCTCATCATAAACTCCTCGTGGACCAATGGGACTTACATTTCCATAATAATCTTCATTTTGTGGATGTACCAGCGGGTCTCCATATACTTCTGAAGTAGAGGCCACCAGAATACGTGCCTTATGATCTCTTGCCAAACCTAAAAGGTTCAAGGTGCCCAATGACCCCACTTTCAAGGTTTCAATCGGAATTTTTAAATAGTCAATGGGGCTGGCAGGAGATGCAAAATGTAGGATATAGTCCATTCGTCCAGGAACGTGGACAAACTTGGAAACATCATGATGAAAGAACTCAAACCGTTTTAAATGGAATAAATGTTCAATGTTCTTTAAATCTCCCGTGATAAGGTTGTCCATGCCAATGACATGGTGGCCTTCGGCAATGAACCTATCACAAAGGTGTGAGCCAAGGAATCCGGCAGCGCCTGTTATGAGTGTTTTTTTCAACTTTTCTTTTCTTTCTTTTTAGGGGTCGATTCCTTTTTTCCTTTCAAAGCATCAATCTTACGTCGTAACAATATTTTCTGTTTCAAGGTTGTAAAGTTGTAATTGTACTTGAAGAAAATATAGGCCAACAATATGACCACACTTACTAGCATGATCACCATTCCCAAATTTTTTGCCTTACTTCCCAAAATAATGAACAAAACAACGAACAGTATATTAAAACACCCTATAATAAAGCTTGCCTGTTTATGGGACAAGCCCCAAAAATCTATGAGAACATGATGTACATGGTTTCTGTCTGGTGAAAATGGTCCTTTTTTGTTTGCTATTCGAATAGTGAAAACACGGGCCGTATCAAAAAGAGGAACTATCAGGATACTTATGGCAATGAGCGGTGCATTTTCTAATAAAAAGGGAAGCTCTCCATACGCTGTGGGCTCCAATGCCAAAAACTTCAGCGTTAAAATGCTTATGATAAAACCCACAATCAAAGAACCTGTATCCCCCATGAATATTTTTTTGTCCGATGATACATTAAACCCAAAGAATGCCATGAGGCAGGCATTCATAATGATGGCTATAAGGGCAAAAAAGTATTCTTGGGACAGATAAAAAATAGTTGTGTAAATAATCATGATGACTATTCCCACAATGGACGCCAAACCATCTATCCCATCAATTAAGTTGTAGGAGTTGATAATGGTGAGCATTAGGAACCCCCCAATAATCAAATATAGGTAGTAGGGAATTTCATAAATGTTTAAAAAGCCATTGAGAGATTCAATCCCAAAGCTTTCATTGACCAAAACAAAACTAATAGCCAGTATCTGAGAAACCAGCTTTGCCCCTGGGGTCAATACCACCAAATCATCTTTTAGCCCAATAAAAAAAAGGATAATCAATCCGGGAATAATATAAATGGTCTCATCATATACATCCCTGCTTTTTATGAAAAAAAAAGCAAGCATAATTGTATAGAAAAAAGCCACCCCTCCCAAAGTAGGGGTTTTGGATTTATGGGAACTCCTTTTATTGGGGTCATCCATCAATCTTTTTTTTTCGACCACCCATATAATTTTAGGAATCGTGAGATAGGTTAGGAGAAAGGATCCCAAAAATATCAATATTGCAGTTTCAAGAAAATACAAGATAGTGGGCTATTATATTTTTCCAAAGATAATCTTAATAAAGAATTTAAGTAGAGATGTTTGTCTAGAAATCCTTGTCGGTTCTTTGATCAATCTGTACAGCCACTCCAATCCTGTTTTTTGAAAAAGAATTGGCGCACGTTTTTTTGTGCCTGTATAAACATCAAAACTGCCTCCTAACCCCATATATAATGCCTTGTGTTGGTTGATTAGATTGTTCATTAAAATTTCTTGTCTAGGGCTACCTTGGGCAACAAACACTATATCTGGCTTTGTGAGAACCAAATCGTCAATCAACTTCTCTTGATCCCCTTCTTTAAAAAAACCATCCCTGTATCCCTTAATCTTGATACCATTAAAATCCATCTTTAGCTTTCCTACTGTTTGCTGAATCACTTCAGGTGTGGATCCAATAATATAGAAAGACTTTGAGCCATGGTATTTGGATATGATATCTAGCCAAAACTCCGCTCCAGCAATTTTAGTTGCGTGAATCCCTTTTCTGCGCAAGGCCAATACGGCTCCAATTCCATCGGCATAACCTATATTTTTATTTATGATTTCATTAAGTTCCGCATTGTTTGAATTTAGTTTTTCAGCATTCAAGGCCACTAAAATTTGCTTCCTTCCTTCTAAAAAAAACAGGAATTGTTCCTTGCTTTCAAATGGAAAGATTTTCTTGCCCATCAAATAGGTCTCCTTCACCATTATGTACAATCAATTGATTCGAGCATCATTATCATGCCCTTATTAACAAGAGTTTTTTCAAATCTTTTAGCGGTAATAATGCAGTTTTTTTTCATGCTTTCCACCTCTATCTTTTCCAAACGCTGAAATTTTTGCATTTTTCCCACTAAATCTTCCACACTTCTTTTTTCAAACAAAAAACCGTTGTACCCTTCTTCTACATATCCCATGGGTCCGCCCACCTTACTCGCAATTACCGGAATTCCACACATCATTGCCTCTATTCCAACCAGCCCAAGACTTTCTTCCTCCCTATACGTTGGAAATACAAAAACACTAAAACTCGAATAAATCTTTGATAGTTGGTCCTGCGTAACATTCCCTATCAATTTTACATCAAGCTTATGGTCCTTAATCATTTTTATAATCTGATTTTTATCAGGGCCATCACCTACCATGACTCCTTTGGCTTTGAACGGATTGTCCTTGCTCAGAATAGAAAGTGCTTCAAGAAAAATTTTCCATCCTTTTTTCTCTATAAAATTGGACACAAAACCGAATACAAAATTTTCCTTTGGTGTATTCCTCAAAGGGTGGAATAGTTTGGAACTCACCCCTCCTGAAGGATAGATATAAATTTTGCCAATATCATGGATGCCAAATGTTTGTGCTACCACTTCTTGATAATATTTGGAGGGAACTACAATTTTTCTTGCTTTTAGGGTCAATGGTGCCAAAAACCATTTAAATATTGTTTTCAAGGTTGAGCCGAAAGTTGCATCGCTTCCATGGAAGTTTAGTACTAATGGGACTCTCCTCAACGTCAAAGGTGTGAGCGCAATAGAAAAGTACAAAGGAAAATGAACATATATGATATCTTCCTTTCTACTTCGAAAAAAAAGCGACATTACTTTAAGGTACAGTACAAAATAGCCAACTAGTTTTGATAGCGAATCATTTTTTTTGGTAAGAACGATTTTCTCGATACTATAATCCTGTTTAACGGCCTCCTCGAAATGCTTTACAAAAATACCGTAGCGAACATCTCTTTTTGAAGGATACATGTTGGATACCAAAAACAATCGTCTCTTTTGGCTATGCTTCATTTTTACTGCTGAAATATTGTTTAATAAAAAGAGGATAAAAAAAGGCAAAGAACATAATGCCCTTGCTCCTTACAAGCAAAGACTCGGTAAATGAAAAAACGATAATAAGTACTATGAACGCCAAGGCCATATCCTTTAGTCTGGTCTTTAAAACAAAATTGACAAGAATTAATAAATAAACAATCAGCCCAAGAAACCCCTGCCCTACCAAAAGTTCCAAATATTGATTATGGGCATTATAGTTCTCTTTTATAGCTTGTTGAAACTCTCCCATTTCGTAAGCTTTCCCATAAACTTCGTAGACATCCCCAGTACCTACCCCAATTAACATATTCCCATTCTCAACAAAGACCTTCCAAATCTTCTGCCATCGGAAATATCGTTCAAAAGTTATGTTTCCATTAATGTCCATCAGTTTAAGAAACTTACTCGACAAATAATCAAACTTGATCAAAGCCAAAAAAAGACCACAAAAAACAATCAAATGCAGCCATTTTCTGTTTCCGTTCCAATTCCCCAGTAGATTTATAACCATAATGATCAATAAGCACAAAACCCCAATCCTACTGCTAGTTTCAACAAGGAACAAAACCAATAATGACAAGGTCAAAAAATATAATGTCTTGTTTCTTCTAAAATCTATTAAAAGTTCGCTGTACATTATCGAAGTCAAAAAAAGGATCAAGAAAAGCACAAAATAACCTGGATGAATATCCGCGGCCAATAGAAGGTTTTTATCCGTGTATATCCATTCAAAAAAGTACTTAGCCTGTTTCATCGGTGATACCTTGGAAAATATGTCTGCGATGATTATCCCCCAACTCATCAACATGACCACTAATAATCCTATTCCTAATGCGTAGAAAATATCTCTAATCTCAATCAATCTTTTCGGCACTGAAAGTATAATAATTGGGAGTACTAAGAAAGGAAGGTTCCTCTCAATCCGCCCCAAGGCCACACCAATATCATTTGAATACAGCATGCCCAGCAAAAATAGGATTGGAATTGAAAACAAAAGGACTAAGGTAATCTTGTTTTCTTTGAGATTGGTCCATTTTTCTTTCCAAGAAGAAACGAACAGATAACATAATATTACGGGAATCATCATTATTGCATCCAACCCATGACCTATGGGCAGCGATACTACAAATAGGTAAAGAAAAACTACAAATCGTTTATCCCAACCATTACTTTTCAAAAACTGTCCTATAACGATCTTCATAGCTATTCTTTAACGCAACATCTTTTAAATGGTTGGTCAATTTGGTATAATTTCCAATTTTTTTAGCATTGGTTATAGCCTTATAAACTTCCTCAATATTTGAAATGTCTACAAAAAGGTCGTAATCTTTTCCCAATAAATCTATTATAGGCTTGTGCCTGGCTGTAACAAACGGTAGCTGAATCCCAATAAAATCCAGAACTTTTATTGGAAATGTAATGTCGTCATATTCATTTTTAGGCCTTGAGTGAAACGCCATGAAAATATTGTTCTGGGCTATATATTTTGGAATCTCTTCATGTTTCACCTTTTCCAGTTTTATATGGCTCATTCCTTTTGTCATCTCATCTGCCCCTAAATCTCCTGATAAAACAAAAAAATTGAATTCTCCTTTGTACTTTTCAGCAAAATCCAAGTAATGCTGGAAGCCTGAGTTTGGGTATGATATTCCTCCCAAATACAATATTCCCAAAGGTTTTGAAAAATCCACCTTTGTATTACTCCCTTCCATTTCTATACAGCCTGGCGGTAAAGCAAAATATTCTCTTTTGGGAAACCATGTATTCTTTTTAAAAAAAACATTGCCCATTTCTTTTGTCGGAAAGCCCATTTTGTCAGAAATCAGCGTGAGAAATAAATTGCTTGTCTTATTAAAAAGCATCGTGATTCGTCCCCTTAAGGATGAATATTCCTCAGGAAAGAGCTCAATGTAAATATCTCGAATAAAAACCGTTATTTCTTTAGAGATACATTTTAGGTACAGTAGACTCAGAAAATCCACAAAGGAAATTCTGTTGGTGGCCGATTCTACATAAACCCGTGCTTTTTTCTTTGATGCAAATGCCTTTCGAAGTTTTCCTTTGCCTTCAATTACATGCTCTCCATGTCCAAGAAAAATAGCCTTGAACATTGATATCCTCGTTCTAGGGCCTCCCGAGACCTTTTCTATATTGGGCACAACGTATAGGATTTTGTTCATTTGTCTTTGGTAAAAAATTGCGGTCAATATAAAATCGTTAAACTTTAATTCCTTTTTTCGATTCTTTTGTGAAGTATCCAAAATGGTAGAATTAAATAAAACAAGTAATTGAAATAATGAATGGATAGAGCATTAGTAATCAAAATGATTACAAAAAAACCAATTTTAGCTTTAATCCTAGGAGTTTTAGTGATCAAATATATGTGGGAAACAAAGAATAAAACCAACAAAGACCACCCTCCCCTATGATACAAATAATAAAAGCCATTGTCTATTTCTTGAAAAGCAAAGGTTCTACTTAAACTCGGTGAAAGTTTGTTTTCCCTATAAATATTTGAACTGGCCCCATAGCCTTCCCCAAACAGTTTTTGGAATACTCCAAAATTCTCATTGTCCAATGCTTGTTGCAAATCAGCAATTCTTGTTTTAACAGTGCCATACTCCCATGGTTTAAAAATGTATTCCAGCTTTGAGGATATCATTTCGGGCACAAAGGGAGAGTTTATATATAACACGAGCAACAATCCCAATATCATTATTCCTGCAATATATATTGGTTTGAGTAATTGTTTAAAGTTGATTACAACGAGAAGCGATAGGGCGGAAACAATGGCTAGATTCATAAAGTTTGAAGTCATCAAAATATAGATCATAGCACCCATTAGGGAAACTCCCAACCTTCTATCAAATTTTTTATTTGTATAAAGGTAATTGAATAATATATAGACCATAGGTGTAATTGCAGGTCCCAAGACCCTCCCCTGTCGTCCAAAAGTGTTTTCGTTCCAAAAATTGGGCATAATGTCCAAATATAAAAGCAGATATATCACCAAAACAATCCCGTTGATTGCAAAGAGTAATTTCAAAAAGTCAATATTGAAACGGTTATTGATCAGCCAAAAATAAAAAGCAAAGAAAAACAGTTGAAATTTAATGTCTATATGGGCATTGGGGTGATTATTAAACAAGCCAATGGACAGATAAAAAATATAGATTGCAAAAGCCAATAAGAAATATCCGGGAAATGTAGGCATCTTTCCCTGTTGTAAAAAAAGAGTAAAGACAAGAAACAATATCGTAATTACCGTGAGCAGCGAAGAATCTGCTGCGCCCTGTAAAAAAAACAGAAAAACAAATAATATGTTGATTAAAATTTTCATTCTATTATGAGCCTTCACCAAATAACATTGATTTAATGTACCTTCTAAAGTAGCTGTCGGTTAACAATGCATAAGCAAAAAGAAGGGCAAACAAGATTATGGAAGTCCCGATCTGTGAAATAAAACCCGCATTAAACCCTAAAATTGAACTGTAAAATAAGAAAATAACACAGGCCAAAAGAAACGGTATGAAGATTGCCCTGACATACTGCAAGAATTTCATGCCTAGTAACTTCTTGTAAAATATTCTCCAAAGTGGCAAGTTTAATACCATTTGGGTCCCTGCCATTAAATACAGGATCATTTCAACTCCAATTTGCGCCCCGAGAAAAATCACTGGAGGGAAAATACATAGCAACAAAATATTCCAATAAAACTCAATATCTGTTCTTCCTTTGGTAATGGCCAAAATGCCCACGACTCCCCCTATTGACCTAAAATAGAAAATAATGGTAAAATACCTTACAAAATTAAAAATATGCGAATACCCTTCTCCATAGAAGATTTCCACCAATAAAGGAGCACAAATTGCAACGGTCCCATAAATGAAAGCATTGGCCACCGACATACTTCTTATTAACCTTAGGAATGAGCTCAACAATTTCCTTCTGTTTTCTTGAAACCTTGGAAGTATTGAAACAGAAACCTTTATGATTACCTGATCAAATATTGCCAATGGTCTTTTAACTAACTGCTTGGCCAAACTGTATGCTCCAAGGAGCTCCGTTCCAAAAAACTTTCCAATGATTAATATGTCCAGGTCACGGTTGAAATAGTTGATAAACTGTCCCCCAACCTTATAAATCCCGATTTTAAGAAACGGTCTTGTCTTATTAAAATCAAAATAAAACCCCAACGGTTTTCTACGAACCCCTACGGAGAAAAATAGTGCATTGCTCAAGAAATATTGCAATAAGGCAGACAGCACCAAGGAATATACCCCAAATCCTTTAATTGCCAATATAATAGCTAGCACTAAAGAACAAAGCACCGCTATAATTTCTATAATGGAGATGGCTCTAAAGTTTAGCTCTTTTTGAAGAATGGTCTTGAACTGTCTACCAATTGCCGAAAAAATGATTCCCAAGCCCATAAGGAGCAAAAGCTTCTCCAGTTGGGGTTCATCATAAAAGCCAGAGACTAACGGGGATAATAAAGCAATAATAAAGAACAAGAAAAAACTGAATATAACATTTAGCCAATAGAGGCTATTATACTCATCTTTACTAATATTTTGTTTATGAAGTATAGCAGAGGTAAGGCCCATATCCATAAAAAGGTCCATAAACCCCAGAACAAAAGTGACCAGAGCCATTAATCCAAAATCAGATGTTTCCAAGAACCTCGCCAGAATGGAAATTTTCAATATTGCACAGATGGCAGTTGAAACCGTGGCAAGGGTGGTCCACTTTACTCCAGATATGGCTTCTTTCCTAACCTGCATTTGCAATATTGGATAAGGTATTTTTTAAAGTGTCCTTGGTTGACTCAAAACTTATTGTTTGGTTGAGTAGTTTCCTATTATTCTCAATTTGTAGGGGATCAAGACCTTCCAGAACCTTTGGATTATTTAATGTGAAGTCTTTATCTATTGAAAAAACTTTGACTCCAATTCTTTTAAGGTACTGATAAAAGGTATTGCTTTCATTCAAATAAACCTTTGCTCCCATCCATAACATAGCCAAAATATTCCCTACAGCCTGTTGTCTAAAGTGATTCATAATAACGACGCTGCATGAACTAAGAATAGTATTATATTCTTTTAACGGAATGAATTCTCTCAATGGCATAAATGCCTCTCCAAATGTCTTTTCTCCGATTGCGCAAATCTCCGTAGCATATTCAGGGTTACCATAACTCAAGGGAACTACCAGCTTTCTTTTCGTTAAATCCTTGTTCTTTAACATGTCAAAAGCTTCTAGATGATTATTGGTTAAAGAAGCAGAATTACCCAAAAGAATGTTTTTTCCAGAAACCGTAATGTCTTCAATTCCCTTGAAAATGAATTCCAACGGATAATAGGTCATTTGGACATGCTTAACAAAATCTCCAATAAAAGCATTGTTTTTCAGGTATTCAACTTCCTCTCTATGGATTATACCCAAGTATTGTATTTTTTTGGCTGCTTTTAATATTGCTATTTCTGGTATTGAAGTGCCAAATTTCAAAAAATAATAGATGGGCCTAATCGCCTCCTTTAAGAACCTTTTTTGGCCTTTCACCAAAAACTTCTTTTTGGTTTCATGACCCAGCGTATTGATTGATAATGCCTTTGGATTGTCATAAATTTCGCCTCCCCAAAAAAACCAAACAAACTTTATCCCCGTGGGCGCCTTCAATACAATCCGGCTCTGAAAATACTTAAGCCCATGGAGAATAATCAGATCATATTTGTATAGCTCTTTTAATATGTTTAGACCACTACTTGAATCATCTCTATAGAATTCAATATGTTTAGCTTCTTGAACATATTTGGTCTTTTTTTCTTTGTTGCTCAGAAAAATGAAGTATTTGTTCTGATCTGGAAAAATCCTTTCAAATTGCCATTGTATGCTGCCAATGAACTTCTCATCCGGAGCTATGTGCAATATTTTCAATCGAAGAAATTTTTGACTTGTTCAATAATATAATCAAGATTCTCCTGCTCCAATTCAAAGAAAAAAGGCAATCGGATGAGACAATCCGAAAATCTATCAGAGTTATTAAGTCGCCTGAGTTTATTGTCTCTTAAATAATAATCACTTCTATGCAAAGAAATATAATGGAAAACTGCATGTACACCTTTGCCTTTCAAAAAAGCCAATATTTTATCTCTTTGTTCCACATTCTCAGCTAAAATATAGAACATGTGGGCATTGTTGGTGGCATAATCTGGAATACAGGGTAAAATAATATTTCCCTTCTTTTCGAGGGGATTGAGTTCATCAAGGTACGTGTTCCAAATTTGTTTTCGTTTTTTCTGTATCTCGGCCAAATACTCCAGTTGCGCAAATAGAAATGCTGCGGTAAGTTCGGAGGGCAAAAAGGATGATCCTGTGTCTACCCAGCCATATTTATCAACCTCTCCTTTAAAAAAGGCTGAGCGATTGGTTCCCTTTTCCCATATGACTTCAGACCGTTCAACAAACCTTCCATCATTAATGGCTAGAAGTCCTCCTTCTCCTGCAATTATATTTTTGGTTTCATGAAAAGAAAATGTTGATAAATGTCCTATTCCTCCTAAAGGTTTTCCCTTATAAAATGAATCTATCGCCTGAGCTGCATCTTCTACAACATAAATCCCATATTTTTTGGCGACACCCATTACAATATCCATATCACAAGCAACGCCTGCATAGTGTACGACGACGACAGCTTTTGTTTTAGCCGTAACCAGCCCTTCAATTTTGTTTTCATCTATTCCAGGATGGTCTTTTCGACTATCTGCAAATACAATATTTGCTCCTTGACGGATGAATGCTAGGGCGGAAGATACGAAGGTATAGGAAGGAACGATTACTTCATCCCCTGGACGAATATCCAAAAGAATAGCTGCCATTTCCAAGGCATCCGTGCAGGAAGTGGTCAAAAGGGTTTTTTTAAAATGGTACTCCTGTTCAAAAAAATTCTGGCACTTTTTCGTGAAAATACCGTTGCCGGAAATTTTCCCTGAAAGTACCGCCTCTTTTATGTAATGAGTCTCATTGCCAACAAGAAAAGGTTTATTAAAGGGAATCATCAATAAAATTTTGTTCTAAAATTCTTAAGGGGTAGCAATGGTTCATTTGAATCATCCGATCTCGCATTTTCAATCTTTAACAATCCTTTACCGCAAACAACGATGGGCTTACCTTTTTCCATAAACACAACCTTGCCAACATCCCTATTTTCCAAATTTACATCGGGTACTATAGAAACATCGTATATTCTAATCTTTTTGTCTTTGACATAAGTGCTTGCGCCAAGGTAGGGGTCTCCTAAAGCATCAATGAAACGCTGTATTTCTTTTGAACTCTTACGCCAATCAATTCTATAATCTTCTTCATCTCTCCACAGACTGTATGTTGCGTTTTCTTCATTTTGGGGATTTGCTTCGATATGCTCATTTAAATTAATCTTATGAAAAATTCCAAGAACAAGTTCTACATAACAATTGGAAATTAAATCTATTGCAGAAGATATTTTAATTGGGTATTCAAGTCTTAATTTAGATTGTCCAATTATAGGGCCACGATCATACTCGTTGGTAGCGTAGAGAGCGGTAACACCTACCTCCTTTTCCTCATTTATCAAAGCATTAGCCAATGGGGCAAACCCCCTATACCTGGGTAACAAAGAATCATGAAGAACTATTAAGGGTTGATCATTTAGGCCTGAGATTAACCATCTCCAAGATATTGCCAAAATATATGTTACATCTAATCTCTTATAGCCCATGTCTTTTTTTTCAAAATATGGAATCTTATTTTGAGTACATAGCTCACGGATTTCAGAACTAAAATCCTTTACAACATTGGGGTCCTTTGCCCCAACTACATACCCTATTTGAGAAACATATCCCTCTTCAATTATACTTCGCAGAACTAGAAACCCTTTTTTGGTCATTAAAAAAGCACCGACTCGTTTCATTTTGAAGCAATTCTTTTCAAATACTGGCCATATCCACTTTCACTGTAATTCTCTGCGACTTTAACAAATTGATCTTTTGAAACAAAACCCATTAAATACGCAATCTCCTCTAGACAAGCAATTTTTAGTCCAGTACGCTTTTCAACTGCCTTTACAAACTCTGTAGCTTCTGTCAATGCTTCATGGGTTCCTGTATCCAACCATGCATAACCCCTACTCATTATCTGTACTTTCAAGTTGCTCTGTTCCAAATAAGCTTGGTTTACCGATGTAATTTCCAATTCACCTCGTTTGGACGGTTTGACTTCTTTGGCAACCTTGATTACCGAATTGGGGTAATAGTATAGCCCAACAACGGCATAATTTGATTTAGGGCTTTGAGGTTTCTCCTCTATCCCTATTACATTTTTTTCTGAATCAAATCCAACAACACCGTATCGTTCAGGGTCTTCTACATAATACCCAAATATGACTGCTTTTTGTTCTTTTTTAACGGTTTCAACAGTATTGGACAACATTTTTTGTATTCCCGCACCATAAAAGATGTTGTCGCCAAGAATTAAACAAACATCATCCTCGCCAATAAACCTTTCTCCTATAATAAAGGCTTGGGCCAAACCATCAGGCGACGGCTGCTCGGCATAAGACAACTTTATACCAAGTTGTTCTCCCGTTCCCAATAAATGTTTAAAATTTGGAAGGTCATGTGGTGTTGATATAATCAAAATTTCCCTGATACCCGACAACATCAGTACTGACAGCGGGTAATAAATCATTGGCTTATCATATATAGGCAATAATTGCTTTGAAACCACTTGGGTCAAAGGGTGTAGTCTGGTTCCTGAGCCACCTGCTAGAATAATTCCTTTCATATATCGTTTGGATATTGTTTCTCATAATACTTCATGTAAGCCCCGGATGTCACGTGGGACAACCAATTCTGGTTTTCCAAATACCAATCAATTGTCTTGGATAAACCTTCCTCAAAAGTTACCGAGGGCAACCATCCCAATTCTTGTTTGATTTTTGTGGCATCTATTGCATATCGCAAATCATGACCAGGGCGATCTTTCACAAAGGCAATGAGCTTTTCCGAACTTCCTCTGGGCCTATCTAATTTATTGTCCATTTGTTTACACAGTTCCCTGACCAAATCTATATTCTTCCATTCATTGAAGCCTCCTATATTATAAGTATCGTGTGGTTTTCCTTTATGATAAACCAGATCAATTGCCCTTGCATGATCTTCTACATAAAGCCAATCTCTGGTATAGTTGCCATCACCATAAACTGGCAAAGGTTTTTTGTTAATAATATTGTTTATGAACAAGGGTATAAGTTTTTCGGGAAAATGGTTTGGACCATAATTATTGGAACAATTGCTTATCACATAAGGAAGTCCATAGGTTTCTCCATAAGCCCTTACAAAATGATCTGAGGCTGCCTTTGATGCTGAATAAGGGGAGTTAGGGTCGTATGGGCTTTCTTCTGTAAAGAATCCTGTTAATCCTAAGGAACCGTATACTTCATCTGTACTAACATGATAAAACCTCTTTCCTTCCCAATTTCCTTCCCAAAGTCTTTTAAACTCATTTAATAGGTTCATGGTCCCCAATATGTTGGTCTTGGCAAAGGCCAAAGGATCGCTTATGGAACGATCCACATGGCTTTCGGCTGCCAAGTGTACAACACCGTCAAAACGGTGTTTACTAAAAAGGTTCGAAATGAATTTGGCATCATTAATGTCTCCTTTGACAAAAAAATAATTGGGGTTGTTTTCGATGTCCCTGAGATTTTCCAGATTTCCGGCATAGGTAAGTGAATCCAGATTGTAAATTCTATAATTGGGATAATTAAGCACAAATCGTCTTACAACATGCGAGCCAATAAACCCTGCCCCACCAGTTATGAGTATTTCCATTGTTTGTTTTTTATATCTTTTACTTCTATTGTCACAAATATTATCTCCTATTTACACCACAAAAATCCAACACCAACTTATCATCACTCAATTCCAAACTAAAAAATTCTTTGTGCCCTACTAAAAATGCAATAATATCTGCTTGGTTTACCGCATTTTTATATTCTGTCAGTTTAAAAACTTTATGCGAATCGATATTGGGTTCTACAATAAAGTATTCTTCATCATTGGAGTCTTGCAATACTTTTTGTACGATATATTTGGCTGGTGACTCTCTAAGGTCGTCTATGTTGGGCTTAAAAGCCAGCCCCATTAGCGCAATGCGTGGTTTGCGGCCATACTTTAATTGAAACTCCAACTTAGTGTTCTTTATCTTTTCTGCACACCAAAACGATTTGTAGTTATTAATTTCTCTCGCAGTTCCAATAATTTTCGACTCCATAGGGTAATTGGCAACTATAAAATAGGGGTCCACCGCAATACAATGACCCCCTACACCACAGCCAGGTTGCAATATGTTTACTCTTGGATGCTTGTTTGCCAATTCAATAAGTTCCCAAACATTGATATCTGCTTTATCACAGATTAGAGAAAGCTCATTGGCAAAGGCTATCTGTACATCTCTGGAAGAGTTTTCGACCAACTTGCACATTTCCGCAGTTCTTGCATTGGTCTTATGCAGTTTTCCTTGTATGAATTGAGAGTAGAATTCCACAGCTTTCTTTGTTGAGTTATCGTCTACTCCACCGATGACCCTATCGTTATTTACCAATTCGTACATAACATTGCCTGGTAATACCCTTTCAGGACAATAGGCAATGTGAATTTTGTCTTTTAATTCCGGACGTCTTTCATAGATTAAGTTCATCATACGCTCGGTTGTACCTACTGGAGATGTGGATTCTATGATATATAAGTCTCCATTTTTTAGTAATGGGATAATTGCCTCGGTTGCAGATTGCACAAAAGAGATATCCGGTTCGTTTTTATCCTTAAAGGGTGTTGGCACCACAATAAGATATGCATTCGCTTCAACGGGAACTGTAGCCGCCTTTAAAAATCCTTCTCTAACAGCAATTTCTACGGCCTTATCTAATTCAGGCTCAATAATATGAATCTTTCCAGCATTGATTGTATCAACTACGTGCGAATTAATGTCTACACCATGCACATGAACTTTGTTCTGTGCAATCAATGCAGCTGTAGGCAGGCCAATATATCCTAAGCCCATCATTACTACTTTAGGTTTATTGCTCATTGTCGGTTTTTATAATGTGGTCAATAATCTTTTTACATGCGTTTCCGTCTCCGTAAGGATTATGGAGCTTACTCATCCTCATATATTCATCTTTTTCCGTGAGCAGTTTAGTAGCTTCTGAAACAATCTTGTCTTTGTCCGTTCCAACAAGTACTACCGTGCCAGCTTCAACAGCTTCTGGACGTTCGGTGGTATTCCTCATGACCAAAACAGGTTTGCCCAAACTTGGGGCTTCTTCCTGTACACCTCCACTATCTGTAACTATCATATGGGATTTATTCATCAACCAAACAAATGCGGGATATGATAAAGGAGCTATAAGCTTGATGGCCTCAACATTCCCTAAAATATCATAAACAGGTTTTTGCACATTGGGGTTCAAATGTACCGGATATACAATTTGAACATCAGTATGGTCTATGGCCAATTGTTTTAGTGCTTCACAAATATTGATAAATCCTTGTCCATGATTTTCTCTTCTGTGACCCGTTACCAAAACCACCCTTTTTTTGGTGTCCAACAGCTGCGTCAACATATCAATTTCTGCATCAACGAACCTCCCAGATTCGACCTTAGAGACACTAAACTTAAGAGCGTCTATCACTGTGTTTCCCGTTACCAATATAGAATCCTGTGTTTTGCTTTCCCTTATTAGGTTTTGCTTGGACGTTTCGGTTGGTGTAAAATGTATATCACTTATGACACCGGTGATGCAGCGATTCATTTCTTCAGGAAATGGAGATTTTTTGTCAAAGGTTCTTAGTCCTGCTTCCACATGACAAACCTTTGCGCCAAAATAAAAGGAGGCAATACTTGCAGCCATTGTAGTAGTGGTGTCACCATGCACATATACATAGTCTGGTTTAAACTCTTCCAAAACAGGTTTTAACCCTTCAATAATATTCGCAGTCAACGAATAAAGGGTCTGATTAGGTTTCATAAGATTTAAATCGTAATCAGGCTTTATTTCAAAAAAGGAAAGCACTTGGTCCAACATTTCTCTGTGTTGTGCCGTTATGCAGACTTTTGTTTCGAATACTTTTTGATGTTTTTCAAACTCCTTGACCAAAGGAGCCATCTTGATTGCTTCTGGACGTGTTCCGAAAACAATCAAGTTCTTTCTTCTTTCCAATATTCTTTTTTTTAAAAATTATCTTTTTGTTTAATTTCTCTTTTTATCAACATCTATTTTTGAATGTCAAAAATACTTTTTCATACATATTTCAATCTATTCAATAAATAGGTTTTTAAAACTGGGCAATGCCATGTCTTTTTTGGATAATAAAATATCTGCTTTGTTAATTTTCCAATCAATGTTTAAAGTTAGATCATCATATGCAATTCCTGCTTCAGCATCTTTTTGATAATAATTATCGCACTTATAGAGGAAATGAGCCGTTTCACTAAGCACCAAAAACCCATGTGCAAATCCTCTCGGAATGAACAACTGTTTTTTGCTTTCACTGCTCAGTTCCATTGATACATGCTGGCCAAACGTTTTGGACTCCTTACGTAAATCCACAACAACATCCTGTACTTTTCCATATAATACGGAAACTAATTTTGCCTGGGCATGTTTGTCTTTTTGGAAGTGTAATCCACGTAGTGCTCCTCTTTTGGAAAAAGAGAAGTTATCTTGGACAAAAGTGATTTCCTTGCCAATTGCGGCACAAAAGTTTCCATGGTTATAGCTTTCATAAAAATAGCCCCTTTGATCTTGAAAAATCATAGGTTCTAAGATAAAGCACCCCTTAAGTTTGGTTTCCGTTGCCTTAATCATTAATTCTGATTCAATATCCCCAATCATTGATGAATGAAAGCTTTTGCCCCTTTCTTATATTTTGAATTGCAGGCCTATTTAGGTGTTTTAAGCATAACCTATTTAACTCAAAACAGAACACTGTTCTTTGGTCTTTTTGCGAAAGTACGATAATTCCTATCCAATTCAAGTCTGACTTTATCACTCAAACCATTCTCTTTGAGGATTTTTTGTGCAAAAGAGTACCATGTCATCGGGATTCTATCGGTATAATGGTAGGTTCCAAATGGTAAATTCCCTTCAATAATTTGATTAAGGATGAACTTACTCAATGTTTCGGTATTGGTAGGGCATCCTCTCTGATCATCCGTAATGTACAAATCAACCCCTTCAGTAGCCCTTTTCATAATTGTACGATAAAAATTATGCCCGTACTTTTTACTGTACAGCCATGACGTTCTTATAATGTAATGTTTGGGGAGGGTCTCTCGGATATATTCTTCTCCCTTTAGTTTGGATAAGCCGTAAACATTAATGGGGTTTGTTTCATCCTCTACTGTGTAAGGGCCTTTTTTTTCTCCGTCAAAAACATAGTCTGTCGAAATGTGGATCAGTGTAGTTTTGCCTTTGCCACACGCCATAGCTAAATTTTTGGCCCCTTCTGTATTAACTTGATATGCGGCTTTCGGGGTCTTCTCAGCTTGTTCAACATTGGTATAGGCGGCACAATTAATGCAATAGTCGTATTTATTGCTTTCGAACAAATCGAACACGGCCTTATCATCAGTAATATCCAAATCCATAGATGTCTTAAACTGGAACTGAACACTTTTAAGGTTAAGGTAAAACTCCTGTAGTGTTTGTCCCAATTGTCCCCCGGCCCCTGTTACAATTACTCTTACCATTTAAGTTTGTAATTCCAGTTATTGCAGAAATTGGTCGGTTCTGCTTCTAAATGGCTAATTCTTCTTGTAAGCTTTTAGGAACTTGTTCAATTCAAGAAGTGCTAAAACAAAAAAGACCATAACCAATAATAATATTGGAAGTTTAAACTTATAACTGTTCCATAGACCCTTTTGTTCTACACCTCTAGTTGGAAAATCACTGATTACATTGACAATGCTAGACTTGTTGGCCCTTTCTTCATTGAGCTTTACTAGCTTTTCCTTTAGTACATCTTTCTCTTGTACCAAAACCAACTCCCTGTTACTGGATTCACCACCTTCAGCCAGACTAATGTTGGTTCCTTGCATAGGCTTATCCGCTTCTTTTACCAAAACAGTTTTGTAGAGGCTTTGCAAAGAATCAATTTCGATAAGCTGTTGTTTGTATATTTCTTCTTGCAGTTTTAAGTTTTCGTCATTTATCTTCTTTTGAAGCTTAAAATAATCGTTTACAGAAATGGAACTAAGAATCGCTGGTTGCATTTTTTTCGCCACTCTATTATCCGTACTTATCACTGATATCTGGTGGAACCTTGCATCTAACGAATTAAAGTTTTTAAGATAGTTCTCAAAATCGATGGTCTTTCTTGTGGTGGTATCCAACTCTCTAACAAATTCATCAAAGAGTTTGATTTTTTGATTTTCATCCGAATAAGAGTCCGCGAAAATTTCGTTTATGCTGGCTGCTTCACGCTCCGTAATGTTCAATGCTGTGGCAAGGGCCGATGAATCTTTCGCCTTCGCCAAATCATTATAAAAAGATAAATTATTGTAGAGTTGTTGAACGCTATTAAAGTTGGGTTCAACCACCATTTTGGAAATATACATTTCCGGCGAAGTTGAATCCAAAAAATATCCTCCTATGCCCCCGAATATCAAAGATGCCCCAAGAACAATAACATGTTTCTGCAAAAACAGAAGGAACAATATCAACAAATGAAAAAGTCCCTTAAAAATGTTTCCTATAAAATTGAAGAATTTTTGGAATCCTCTTCCGATTACCTGAAACAACTGTCCCAAGTCTATTTCATCCGAAGTGTTCTGATTTGCTGGTTGGTCCGCCATGTTATGAATTGAATATTTGTTTTAAAATTCTGTCTGTTATCAAATAGGTGGGCTTTACCCCTGTTGTTCCCAAACCACCTGAAGCCAATGTGCTTCCTGTTTCCAGTGGGTTGTCCGAAGCATAATAGGCATATCTTACCTTCACGTCCTTTTTTATACTCTTCCGAATCTTTGAAGCAGATTGCACCGCTTTCTGATAGTGCACTCCTTCCATTTCCAATCCTATTACGTTCCATGTGGATTCATAAAAGAATCGAAGGATATCCTTGTTTTGTAGCGATGTGCCCAGAACCGTTACCATGGCACCTTCCAAAACCTTTAGTCCATTCCCTTCAAAATCCGAAGCGCACAGTTCATTATGAAACGGATAATTGTCCGCTGTTCCTTCAAAAATATGTGCCGATGGAATCATTAAATCTCCCTTGCCCCCTTCCAAAATACCAGCTTTACCCATAATGGAAACCGAGTCTACGTTTAAGAAATACTTCTGATCTCCTTCCTCCAAAGGTTTCAAAAGTTCATCAATGGTTTCATAGGCCTGTTCGCCAAAGGCATAGTCCATAACAAATATAACGGGTTTTTGCTCTTCAGAAATACCCTCGGACAAATCATAGCAGCACTTATCTTTCCCGAACTTGGCCGTATCAAAAATTTGTACGTCTATATTGGCGCCAGACTCATCGTCCAAAAAAATCATCCCATTCTTCTCGGCAACGGTCTTTACTCTTTTATTCAGATTCTTGTTCTTGGCAGCACTCAAAGCTTCAAAAACTTCCAAAGAGTTTGCATTGGGAAATTCCTTTGCCAAGGTTTTTTTTGCAAAAAGTGAATTCATGACACTGTGCATATTGGCACTGATAATATGAATGGGACGTGACAATAAATTCTTCTCTTTTAGTGTACGCTTTATTTTATAGGCCCAACGTTCTCCGTGTATGTGATGGCCCAATCGTTCTCTAAGCAATGGACTAAACGTAATGGTCCTTTTGTTTCCTGTGGTCTCTTCCTCAATGGCCAGTTTGCCCAACCAATAGATAACGTTCAGGAACTGGTCTGGATTCTTTTGGGTGCATAATTTGTTGTGAATGGCGACAACCTCATCAAAAGTCCTTCCCAAAATATTGGCAGCATGGATCATTGCCACTTCTCTTTCATCATCTCCTTTTTCCTCGCTCAACACAAAATCGGTAAGCTTGTCCCAGTCCCTAATGGTAGCATTCCCTTCATCTACCAATACCCTTTTACTTATTTTACCAGACTCAATGAACAAAAAGGTAAGGTGCGTCAAAATATCATAGATGTCACTGCGACCTCGGGTAATTTCAATGTTCATCTGCTCATTGTCTATCCGAAAACAGTTTCTTCTACGCTTGGGAGGAACAATTGGTTTTAAATGTGATTTTGAATATCCCTCTTCTGAGGTTAGGTTAATAAAGCGACACTCTTCAATACCTTGGGGCAATCGCTCCAATACATAAATAAGTCCGTTCAATTCGGCTTTTTCCTCTGCGATCGTACCATATATTTCAGGCCTAAGTAGTAAAAGAGCGCTTCGGAGGGCGTTGCCAGAAACACCCGAAGGTTTATAAAAACCCCTATTGAGCAAATGACGCATGGTAATGTACAAGCGTTCAATTGCGTTGGTTGACTCTTGAGCCCTAGTGGTTTGTTTTATTTCGGTTGCCATAATGCGTTCTGGCAAAAATACATGAATTCCTACGAAAGTTACATGATTACCAAAATCTATATTTTGAAGGGTTCCAACCCATTGGCCACTTTTCTATCGTTGGAGAGTCGCTGTACTTTGTTTTGGCCTCCCAATTTACCCAAGGTCTTCATGTACTCTTGAAAACCTCCTTGTTGAATTGGGCTAATTTTTAGTGGTTGAAGAATATTCCCGGCAATAAGGTCGTAGTAATAACTGTTTTGCACTTTCATGCTTTCTTCAATTATTGCGGAGAATTTTGTGCTGTCCGAAGGTTCTTTTTCAAACTCTATAAACCACTCATGATAGGGTAGTTCCCCCTTTTTTGGGTCTGTTTGTGGTGCCACGGTAAACTCATTGACCAAAGCATCGGTCTGTTCAACGGCCAAACGTAATGCTTCTTCAACCTCCTTTGCAATAACGTGCTCGCCAAAAGCCGAAATAAAGTGTTTTATACGTCCTGAAACAATAATCCTATATGGGTTTTTAGAAACAAACCGAACGGTATCCCCAAGATTGTACGCCCATAATCCTGCATTGGTAGAAATGACCATGGCATAGTCCACATCCATCTCAACATCAGCTATGGTCAATCGCTTGGGGTTATCTGAGAAAAACTCATCGGCTTTAATAAATTCATAGAAAATCCCGGAATCCAAAAGCAATAACATACCTTTTTCTTTTTGTGAGTCTTGGTACGCAAAAAAGCCCTCACTGGCCGGGAACAATTCAATACTATCTACTTTTCTACCAATCAAGTTTTCAAATTTGGCTCTGTAAGGTTCATAGTTTACCCCGCCATAAATGAACAATTGAAATGCCTTGAACAAGTCCCCGACTTTTTTCCCCGTCTTTGCGTTCAACTTTTCAAAATACATCTGTACCCAAGATGGGATTCCAGCAATAACGCTCATGTTCTCCTTCTCCGTCTCCTCTACAATTTTATCTACCTTGGCTTCCCAATCTTCCATACAATTGGTTTCCCAACTGGGCAATCGGTTCTTCTGAAGATAATTGGGCACATAATGGGCAGAAATTCCCGAGAGCCTACCCAGTTTGATGCCATTCTTTTCCTCTAAAACAGGGCTTCCTTGGAGAAAAATCATTTTTCCGTCCACAAAATCTGCATTCCCCGTTTCGTGGATATAGCTTAAAATTGCATTTCGGGACGCTTCTACCTGATGTTTTATGGAAGCCTTGGTAATGGGGATGTATTTTGCTCCCGAAGTGGTTCCAGAGGTCTTCGCAAAATAAATGGGCTTTCCTGGCCATAAAATACTTTCTTGGCCTGCTAGAATTTCTTGGACATACCCCTTGAGTTCTTCATAATCCCTTACAGGAACTTTATCTACAAAGTCCTTGTGTGATTCTATACGTCTAAAATCATGATCTTTTCCAAATTGGGTCTGTGTGGCTTCGGAAATCAATTGTTTGAATACCCTTTTCTGGGTTTCAACAGGGTGTTTAACCCATTTGGCCGTTTTTCGGGCAACATTTTTAGCGAAGATTTTGGCGGCGAAGGCTTTTAAGGACATTTAATCAAAGTCGATATAGTTTAAGGGGTCTACCGGTTTTCCCTTTCTCCAAAGTTCAAAGTGCAAATGTGGCCCAGTAGTCAACTCTCCCGTATTTCCAATAGATGCTATTACCTCTCCAACTTTTACCAAATCGCCCTGCGATTTGCTCAATGACCCATTGTGTTTGTATACCGAGGTTAGGCCGTCTTGGTGTTCAATAATGATCACATAACCGGTTTCTGAAGTCCATTCCGCAAAGAGTACCGTACCATCCGCAATAGATTTAACAGGAGAATCCTTTGGCGCAACAACATCCACGGCATAGTGTTTTGTCTTAGGGTCAAATCTTTGGGATAGGGTTCCGCTCAATGGCGAAAAGAGTAACGTTCCAACGTTTTCTATATTCCTCTCAAAAAGATTGTATTTGTCTTCTAATTCTACTTCTTCCCTTAGCAATAAATCTTGTCGTATGGGTGTTAAATCCACGGTAGAGGGGTCAAGTTTGTACTGCTCAAAAAGGGAATCCCGATTGGCTTCGTTGTTTTCAATATCCCCGCGGAGCACCTTTCTAACATTGTCTAAATACCCATTGGTATAATTTAGCACGTTCACCAAAGAGTCTGTCTTATAAGTGAGTTCCGTGGCCTGGCGTTTCAATCTAGTAGAGGAATATCCGGGTATATACTCCCGAAGTGGAGTAAATGCTATAAGTAAAGTGGTAAAGCCTATCAGAACGATGATGAAAAGCATCCCAGTCACAAAAACGTTCAACCTACTGAGCTTGAACGAAATCTTTTCCTCGAAAGTACTCTCATTGAGAATCACTAAGCGATACTTGTGCAGCAGCTTTCGTTTGATCTCCTTTCTTTTCTTCTTGTCCTTTGCCATGATCAACAAAGATAATCTTAGATTTTAATATTGATGTTAAGCTTTTTAAAATACTGGGGCCGCAACTCTTTAACAATAGTGTCCTCTTTTGCTAATTTTCGTTAATACGATGGCGCTTACAGTTCTTTTTAGTAATTTTACCTTTCACTTTTAAAGGTTTTGACATTATGATTGCTCAAACTATTTTACTTGGTATGCTTGGTCCATGGCAAATTGTACTTATTGTAGTCGTGGTTCTTTTGCTTTTTGGAGGCAAAAAGATACCCGAATTAATGAGGGGCTTGGGCAGCGGCATCAAAGAATTCAAAGATGCATCCAAAGAGGAGGAAAAATTAGAAGGTGGTAACGAGACAAAGTAATCCCCTCTCATTCTCTATGTTTTTTGGCCGTGCAAACCCTCATGTTTACTGGGGGTTTTCGATAAAGAACCACATTTTTGTCGTGTACATGCCATAAATTCCATCTTTCACAACAAAAAGTTAGCCCAACTTTTTCCTTATCCTATTTTAGCGTTTGAAAACGACGTTAAGCTCTCTTTGCTTAGCCTCCAGTTAATCAAATAATTGATTAGCTGCGCAGACAGAGTGCAATGAAAAAACTGATTTTACCTTTTCTTTTTATAATTACCCTTGGGGTAAAATCCCAAGAGATATCTCTTTTGCAATTTGATGGGGATAGTGTCTCTACATTCGAAAATGGGGACGACTGGAGTTCCCCTGATAAAACCAACGGGATAAACCATTTGGAGAACCTTGACCGAAAGCAATTGGCCAGGTTTATCCGAAAAAAGGGCACTACGGCCAAACTCATAAAAAAAGGCGACGAGTACTTTGAAAAAATGTGGTATGCCGAAGCAGCTCGCTTATACGACATAGTACTTGAAAAGAGTGAGGAAGAACATACATATAAGCTACTTTCACGAGCAGGTGACTCCCATTATTACAGCGGAAATTTAGAAAAATCCTATACATGGTTCAATGAATTATATGAACGGTATCCTGATGAAATTACCGAGGACCGTTTCTTTAAATATACCCATAGTTTAAAGGGATTGGGAAAATATAGAAGAGCTGCCAAACTCACTAAGTTGTTCCGACAAAAAAGGGAAGAGCCCCTGAACGAACTGGAAAAAACAGTTCCAAATACATGGAAAGGTGCCGCTTCAGTCGAAATCAAAAACCTGTCTATCAACTCAAAATATTCAGATTTTGCCCCAATGTTCCACAAAGACGCTGATGTGGTATTTGCTTCGGCAAGAGACACCTCGTTCCTTACTACAAGAAGGTATCGTTGGAACAACCAACCCTTTCTAGACCTTTATGTTGCTAAAGGAAATTCTGAAGGAACTGATTTTATGGGTCCGAAGAAATTTTCAAAGACCATCAATACAAAATATCACGAAGCGTCCATTGCTTTTTCTCCCGATCAAAAAACCGTGTACTACACCAGAAACAATTACGGAAAAAAACTAAAACGCGGGAAAAACGGCATCAATCATCTAAAAATTTATGTGTCCAAACTCATAAATGGCGAATGGACCGAGGGTCGAGAGGTTTCTTTCAACAGTGAAAATTATTCCACAGGACACCCTGCCATAAGTTCCGATGGAAAGAAAATCTACTTTGTTTCCGATCGTCCGGGAGGTTATGGGCAAACGGATATCTATGTTGCGGATATTTTGGAAAATAACACTTTCTCTCAGCCTACAAATCTCGGGAGGGGAATTAACACCCAAGGAAAGGAAATGTTTCCTTATGTGACGGAAGGAACCCTATATTTTTCATCTGACAGGGCCATGGGATTTGGTGGATTGGATATTTACAAGGCCGATTTTGTGGATAATTTATTTAGTCCTGCCTACAACCTTGGTCAACCTGTGAACAGCAATAGAGATGATTTTTCATATATCATTGATGCTACTGGTGAAAAAGGATATTTTGCTTCAAACCGAAAGGGAGGCAAGGGTGACGACGATATTTACTCATTCGCTTATGTGCTAAATAAAAATACCATTGTGGGCACGGTGAAGGATGCCTTAACCGGCAAAGCAATTTCCGAGGCTTCAGTGGCCTTATTGAACAATGAAGGGGGACTTGTTGCCGAAACGATGACCAATGCGGATGGAAACTATAATTTTAAAGACCTGAACACAAATACCGAATACACGATCAAAACATCCAGAAAAGGATATTTTGAGGATACAACAAAAGCCGCGACCAAGAAAAATGAACGTATTGAAGTATCCCAATCCCTAAAACAACTTAAGGAGATCATTGATGAGGAAAAGAGTATTGTTGTGTTGGAGCCAGATGCCATTCATTTTAATTTTGATCAATATTCCATTCGGCCAAGAGCCGCCAAAGAACTTGACAAGCTTGTGGCCGTATTGAACGAGTACAAAAGCATGGTCATTAAAATTGAGGCGCACACCGATGCCATAGGTAGTAGTTCCTATAACAAATACCTCTCGGACAAACGAGCACAATCTACACGGGATTACATTATATCCCAAGGCATTGATCCTTCCAGAATTGAAAGTGCCATAGGCTACGGAGAAGAGCGGTTGCTGAACAACTGTTCCGATGGAGTGCCGTGCTCCAGGGAAAGACATCAACAAAACCGTCGTTCAGAATTCATTATAGTTCGTCAATAAAACATAGCGCCCCGATAATATCGGGGCTTTTTTATTTGGTAAATGCCGTACATCGACTATTTCTCTCGCCAAACAACACCTCCCTACAAAGTCATTCACCGATGAATGCAGGTGTTTTGTGGATTCCGAAGGGCTACACTCCACTTTAATCTTTCTTTTTAGGTATTTCATCCTTTAGTTTTTTAACGGTGTTTGGAAATCCAAATCTTTGCTAAGTCTTAAATCTTTAAATCTTACTTATGAAAAAACTATTACTCGTTAAAGAAATTTACTTGGAAGCTTTTCGAAACCTAGGACACTTCCTTATAGAAAAGTACTTTAGAATATTCGCATGGTTCAGTTTTGTGATGTTCTTTATTGTTCTATATGCGTTTGTATACAGAATAGCCACTGGCTTTGCTTTCGATTGAGAACTCTCTTGAAAAACATACAAAAAACAGGAAGGCCCGAACCAATGGTTCGGGCCTTCCTGTTTTAAAAAGTTATAGGTCTTCTACGGAGTTGGATTGAAGTTGACCGTTTTTAAAATAGCTTCCAGTTCAAACATATAATCCCGTTTTTCTGCCGAGGGGGCAAATGTAAAGCCTTCCAATACCATTTTTCTTTTGTTCTCTTCATCGTTGATGATATACGTTAAAAAAGGACCCGCCATTGGGTATCCGTTAATTTCCCATATCCCCCGTACCTCAACACCTTTTTTTCCTCCTATTTCCGCAGGAAATATATAGGGAGCGAACGCTTTTTCCGTCATCATGAATGTATTCTCATACGGTCCAGGAACATATTTTTCCCCTATGGAATCGCGCATCTTTACGATATCTTCCACAAAAGTGGAATCATTGGAAAAGCTGTTCCAAGGCATTTCATAAGCTATAACATTCATTGTACCTTTTGGGATTTGGATATCCATCCACACAAAGTTTTTTTCACGCTTTCCTACTTTATACAAAGAGGGCACTTCAAGGCTTAGGCCAAATTCTTCTTGCAGCGCTTTATCCTTGCTCAGAGAGCGTTTAAATCGTCTTTGGGCCTCTTCTATTTCCAATTGTTTAAATGTAGAAACGGCCTTTGGAGCCAATGAATCCAAATTTTGCACTAATTCTTCATGGCTCCTTCCTGTTACCACCGCAATTTTTTGGGGAGTGGCATATACGTTTGATTTTATATGTGCCAAAGAGGTGGAATCTTGCTCCACAATAAGAATAGATCTGGAGTAGGTGGTTGCTCCTTTGAACACTCTTGGCGGTAACTGTGTTATGGTAAAGATTGGTTCTCTTTGGGGGACTCCCAAAACTTGGGCAGCAAAATGCTCCCTTATCTTATCCCCTACACCTCCCTGCCAAAGTTCGGTGTCCATAACGACCATCAATGAATTTATGCCACCCGTTGATGGTGGAAGAAATCGTTCTTTAGATCCTGTATCCTTACAAGACCATAGCACCAAAAGAAGTATGGTGCAGTATAGTGTTCCAAAGTTTTTCATATCAAGCTAAATTTACGAAGAACAATCGCACAATTTAAGTTTTGTGCCCGGTTTTAGGTTATTGCTACTAAGACCGTTCCATTCTCGTAAATTTTCAACAGAAACTCCAGGATATTTTCTTGATATGGTCCAAAGGGAATCCCCAGGTTGTACCGTATGTACCTTTGAGTTGCTCGCCACACTTCCGGAAGATTGCTTTGAAGTGTTTGTTTTAACTGTTGCCGTTTTGGTTGGGATATACGGTTTTCTTGGGAAAATTGTCAGCCGTTGACCCACACGCAGGTTATTGCTCCGTAACCCGTTCCATGACTTGATCTGGCTTACCCCTACACCATATCGCTCAGCAATCTTACCCAAATAATCCCCACTTTTTACCTTGTAACGAATTTGGTCGTTGGCCGTAATCATTTGGGGCAATGGTTTCTCTTGGGATTCCATTTCTTGTTTCACATAGGCATAAATCTGTTCTTCGTTGGCAACAAACTTTCCTATCTTGGATTTTGGTAAGCGTAGTGCATAGTTTTTACCTTTAACCTTGGGTATGATATTAAGTTTGTACGCGGGGTTAAGCATTTCCAATTCTTCGGTGCTGATGTCCACCAGCTTTGAAATTTGATCAAAGGAAATCAAGTTCTTTACATGGATGGTATCCGTTTCAAAATAGGGCCTGTCCGCCTTTTTGTATTGCAGTCCATGCTCCTCCGCATACTCAAAAATATACATGGTCGCCAAAAATGCAGGTAGGTATCCCGCTGTTTCACGTGGAAGGAACGGACGTATGTTCCAATAGTTTTCATATCCTCCCGATCGGCGAATGGCTTTGTTCACATTCCCTGGGCCAGAGTTATACGCCGCAAGGGCCAAATCCCAATCATCAAAAATATCATAGAGCTTGGAAAGGTATTTACTCGCAGCCTTGGTTGCCATAATGGGATCATGGCGCTCATCCACATAACTGCTTACATCCAACCCATACATTTTTCCGGTTCCATACATAAACTGCCACAATCCTTTGGCGCCTACCCTAGATCTAGCCCTTGGGTTCAAGGCGGATTCTATAATGGCAAGGTATTTGATCTCCAAGGGGATGTCATGGTTGTCCAATTCCTGTTCGAACAAAGGAAAATAAAATTGGCTTGCCGTAATCATGCGTTGCATCAAATCCCTTCTACGCGTCAAAAAAGATTTGATCACACTTTCCAATGATGGATTGTACGAAATATTGAATGGCGTTTTTTCATTCATCAATGCCAAACGGGCCTTCAAGGTGTCCGTGGGCAGATCCACAACAACGATGGAATCACTTCCCGGTCCATTTTCAACTTCCAAAAGCATATCGCTGAACAACTGTGCGCTTCCGTGCAGTTCTTTCAGCCATAGGCTGTCGTACCTGCGAGCTGCCTCCAAATCCTGCAATTGGATTTTTTCCTTGGAACCGACTTCCAGCGCCACCAAATTCCCATCGAGTTTCTTTTCCGAAATCGAAATGTTCTGGAGTTCCCCGTTCTTTAACTTGGTGGTATCCAAGGTAGAAGTTGGAATGGAATCAACTTGTTGAGCATACCCCAAGGGAGCCGCAAAAATCAGCGCTGCGCATACCGCTGTTTTCAAAATTTGGTTCATTTGGACAGGATTTGAGTTGTAGGGACCAACGAAAATGGCGTTTTTTTCTGAAATACTAAAGTTTTTCAGCCCAAAACACAATTATTTGGGATAAGTCCCATTAATCCATAACGTATGGACTAGTCCAATATTGCAGCGATTCCTGGTAGGGTTCGCCCTTCAAGGCTCTCCAACATGGCGCCTCCTCCTGTGGATACGTAGCTCACTTTGTCCTCAAAACCGAATTGTTTCACCGCTGCTACGGAATCTCCACCCCCAACTAGGGAAAAGGCCCCTTTTTGAGTGGCCTCGTCTATGAAGTTTCCAATAGCGATAGTTCCTTCGGCAAAAGTCTCCATTTCAAACACACCAACAGGTCCGTTCCAAAGTATGGTCTTTGAGTTTAAGATTACCTCCTTAAAGTTTTCCAAAGTCTTTGGCCCAGCATCCAGACCTTGCCATCCATCAGGGATTTTATCCACGTCCACAAACTGAGTGTTGGCGTTGTTGTCAAAGGCATCCGCAGCCAAAACATCCACAGGGATATGTACTTTGACCCCCTTGGCCTCTGCTTGTTTTAAAATATCCAAGGCCAAATCCATTTTGTCGTCCTCACAAATGGAATCGCCTACGCTACCTCCTTTTGCTTTGACAAACGTATAGGTCATACCACCGCCAATAATAAGGTTGTCCACCTTGTCCAATATATTTTCAATGATGGTGATCTTGGACGATACTTTTGCCCCACCCAAGATGGCAGTTACCGGTTTTTCACCGGTCTGCATCACTTTTTCGATAGCTTTGATTTCTTTGGCCAATAAATATCCGAAACATTTATTCCCAGGGAAGAATTGGGCCACAATGGTGGTAGAGGCGTGTGCTCGGTGGGCCGTTCCGAAGGCATCGTTTATATAAATGTCCCCGTGCTTGGCCAAGGCTTCAGCAAAAGAGGTATCGCCTGCTTCTTCCTCTGCATGGAACCGAAGGTTTTCCAACAAAAGAACCTCCCCGCTTTTTAGCTCGGCTACGGCATCATCCGCCACTTTGCCCACACAGTTCCCTGCAAACTTTACTTGTACACCAATAATTTCCGATACCGTTTCACAAATATGGGAAAGGGACATGTCTGGATTCACTTTTCCTTTTGGCCGTCCCAAATGGCTCATTAAAATGGCAGAACCCCCATCTTCCAAAACCTTAAGGATGGTAGGCTTTGCCGCCTCTATCCTACTGGTGTCCGTTACGTTAAAGTCGCCATCCAAAGGCACATTGAAATCAACCCTTATCAATGCTTTCTTTCCATCAAAATTGTAATCGTCTATCGTCTTCATGTAGTGTGTCTTTATGAGAAGTCCAAAAGTAAAGATTTCCTGCCTTTTGCCTTGGTCCGTATTGTTATTTTTTGGTTGCTAATCCAAAAAAACGTGAAAAGACCAAGCCCCTAAAAACCTTATCTTTGGAGCATGCTGTTTAAAAATGTCCTGGGTCTGGAGCACCTTAAAAACCATTTGGTGACCACTGCCGATTCTGGTAGGGTGGCCCACGCTCAACTATTTGTTGGCCCGGAAGGTTCTGGGGTACTTCCCATGGCATTGGCCTATGCCCAATATCTGCTCTGTAAAAACACTGGAGGTGAAAATGAAGGTGGCGATGCTGTTTGCAACACCAAATGTGCCTCTTTATCCCACCCTGACCTCCATTTTGCATTTCCCGTAGCCAGTTCGGACAAGGTGAAATCACATGCGGTAAGTGACCATTATCTGCAAGAATGGAGGCAATTTGTAAAAGAACAGCCCTATGGCAATCTTTTTGATTGGTACAGACATATTGGCATTGAGAAGAAGCAGGGGCAAATTGGTGTGGACGAAGCCCAGGATATGGTCAAAAAGCTTTCATTGAAATCGTATGAGGGAGGGTACAAAGTCTTAATGGTTTGGATGGCTGAAAAAATGAACATTTCCGCCGCCAACAAACTGCTTAAACTCATAGAAGAGCCCCCAGAAAAAACGGTTTTGCTCTTGTTGGCCGAAGAGGAAGAACAAATCATTAATACCATTAGATCCCGGTGTCAGATTTTGCATTTCCCTCCGTTGGCGGAACAAAATATTTTGGACGAGCTCACCAACCGTGGAGTAAGTCAGACCGAAGCACATGCCATAGCTCAAGAGGCCCATGGCAATTTCAACAAGGCTTTGGATCTGTTGAACAAAGATTCCGAGGACCTCGTTTTTGAGCGATGGTTTGTACAGTGGGTGAGAAGCGCCTTTAAAGCAAGGGGTAATAAAGCTGCTATCCAGGAACTCATCTTGTGGAGCGATGAAGTGGCCAAAACAGGGAGGGAAGTACAAAAACAGTTCCTGAACTATTGCTTGTCTCTTATGCGCCAAGCCTTGTTGCTCAACTATAATGCCCATGAACTTGTGTATACCAAAATCCATATGGAGGACTTTGACCTGAAGCGCTTTGCGCCCTTTGTCCATGAAAACAATATTTTGGATATTGTGGAGGAACTGGAAAAGGCGATTTTTCACGTGGAACGTAATGGAAATTCCAAGTTGATCTTTACCGACCTATCCATAAAATTAACACGGCTGTTACACACCAAAGCCGCCTAAATTTACCTGACCATGGAAAATTTTACTGCATACACCACCGAAATTCTTTTACTCATTTTTCTGACCATTACCTTCTTACAAAGTGGTTTAGATAAGATTGTTGATTGGAGGGGAAACCTAAGTTGGCTTAGTGGCCATTTTGCCAAAACAGCTTTTAAGGGCATTGTTCCATTTCTATTGGGCACTGTTCTTTTTTTGGAGATGGTTTCCGGCATTTTGGCTGCAGTTGCCATTTTTCAGTTTCTTTTTGAAGGTGAAAGTTCAATTGCTTTTTACAGTGCTGTGGTATCTGCCATTACATTGTTGCTCTTACTTTTTGGACAGCGAATGGCCAAAGATTACGAAGGCGCAAAAACCATTGTGGTGTATTTGATTCCTACCGTGTTTTTGGTGTACTTGCTCCAATAATTTTTATGTAATCCAACCTTATTTAAATGAAGTTAAGAAAATTACTTTGCTTGATTGCCCTATTGATTTGTTCAATAATGATTGGACAAACCAATGCGGCACATAACCCTGTAGTACGTGTGCTTACTTTTAATATTCTGCATGGTGCCACAACCAAAGGAGGTTTTAACCTAGATGTTCTGGCCAAAGTTATTCAAGATGCCAAACCCGATTTTGTTGCCCTTCAAGAAGTGGACTTTATGACCAATAGGGCCAAAAAATATGATTTGGTGACGGAACTGGGTTGGCGCACCAAATTGGTTCCTCTCTTTGGAAAGGCCATGTCATACGATGATGGGGAATATGGAGAAGGAATTTTGTCCAAACACACTTTTATAAATACCCGAAATGTAGCTTTGCCACATAGCCCACAAAACGAACCCAGAGCGGCTCTAGAAGTGGTTACAATGCTTCCTTCTGGTGACACCATTGCATTTGTTGGCACACATTTGGACCATTTAAAAGATGCAACCGATCGTATTGCCCAGACTAAACATGTGAACACCACCTTTTCCCAAAACCGTTATCCCACCATTTTGGCCGGGGATTTAAACGATGTCCCTGGAAGCATTCCTATTTCCATACTTGAAGAAGTTTGGAACGCTAGTTATGACGAGAACAATATTGCGCCAACATATCCTTCTGACCATCCTGCCAAAAAAATCGATTATGTAATGTTCCTTCCCAAAGATAGGTGGAAGATCCTTGAAACAAAGGTCATACAGGATACCGTGGCGTCCGATCACTGTGCCTATTTAGTTACCCTGGAGTTACTTGATAAAAAATAAGGCCCAATAAATTGGGCCTTATGAAATTCTTTTGGACAAGTTCCTATTTTTCGTACTTATCATTTAAAATCTTCAAGATGGTTTCTGTAAGGTCCTTTGTGTCTTCTCCATAGAGCACCGCTCCACCGTCACCACCTCCTAAAATATAGGTATAGCCGTTGGCCTTTCCATAATCCTTGATTTCCTTTTTTACCTTCTTCACCAAAGTATCCATTTCTGCTTGGCTGGTCTGTTGAAGTTGTTGTTCCTCTTGTTGTAATTGCTGTCCAACAAACTGACCGCGTTGTTGCAATTGGCCATATTCTTCTTGGGCATTTTTTTGAGACATGCTTTGTGCCTTTGTCTGGAAAGCCTGTAATTCCATTTGGAAGGATTGGGAAATGCTGTCGCGTTTTTTTGTCATGGCATCAGCTTTCGTCTTGAATCTCGCTTCAACATCAATTTTTTCTTGATATCCGTCCATGAGCTTCACACTGTCTACATAACCAATCTTGTTTTGTTGGCATGCCATTGTTGTCAAAACCACGGCTAGCATTATAATTTTTTTCATGTTTCACTTTTTAATGATGCGCAAAAATAGAAAAGCTTTTGGAATGCTCGTCATTATCTTTTTGTGAAGTAAAGTCGTGACCTTCATCGCTATAAGAAATATCTATTCGTTCGAATAGAAATCATTGTTAATGACTATTGAATCAAGCCTTCATAAACAAGCCCTAAATCGCTTTTCGTTTCTTCTGAAGGCATTCGTCCAAACCAAACAGAATGGACGCAGGAATCGCGCCCTAAAGGCTTATTCTGCTCTTTTTAGTTCATAAATGATGGAGGAATGCTCTTTGGTGAACCACGCACTGAAGTTAGACCACAATCCCACAAAAAAAGCACTAATTAAATAGAATGGGTTTCCTTTGTATTTCTCCGAGAGCATGGAAACATAAAATGCATCGAACAGCATGGGCCTTGTTCGAACAACTTTCATATGGTGCTTTTCAAAAAGTTTGGATATGGCGGTTCTTGAAAAGTGCCATAAATGTCTTGGTACATCATAGCCCGCCCAAAAGTTTTTGTAATACTTGGCATCCATCGATTTAAAATTAGGAACAGCCACAAACAAAGATCCATCTTCTTTAAGTAGTGAAACTATTTGTTCTATTTGTTGGTCTAGATTGGGTAAATGCTCCAGCACATGCCATAAGGTAATTACATCAAACTGCATCCCATTTAACTCACCCAAATCCTTGTGCAGTTCTATTCCTTTGGAAGCAGCATTCGTCCGCGCCTTCTCATTGGGCTCTACCCCGGACACTGAAAAACCATTAGATTTGGCCGAAACCAAAAAATCTCCTGTTCCTGCCCCAATATCGAGCAAGTTTTTATACTCAACATTTTGATTATCAGCTATTTGAGTCTTGTTTTTGAGGTTTCTTCTCTTTATGGTCTGATATAATCTGTCTGTAAAAGATGTTTTCGCATCTGTATGTGAAATATAGTTCTCGCTATCGTAGTAGAGTGCCAAGTCATTTGGTTGGGGGGTAGTGATTAGCATGTCCAAATCCTCATCTTTTAACAATTCAAAAGATTCTCCTGAAACAGAAAAATCCTTAGTCTTTAAAAATAACTTCATGCCTTTACAAGAAACTTTTATGTGTTTGAAAACATACCTAAATGGAGAGAACTAAAAAGGTATTTGTTCCACGTGGAACAAAACTTTTATCGTCCCAAAAATACCAGTAGAACACTTATGTCTGATGGAGATACCCCGCTAATTCTTGAAGCCTGAGATATGGTTACAGGTTGAATCGCCTGTAGTTTCTCGCGAGCTTCAAAGGACAATGACTTCAGCTTTGAATAATCAAAATTATCTGGAATTCTTACATTCTCCAATCGATGCAATTTATCCGCATTGCTTTTTTCCTTTTTAATATATCCCGAATATTTGACCTCGATTTCTGCTTGCTCAAGGACTTCAGAACTCAATTCATTTTCTGTCACAAAAGCCGAAACAGATTCCAACTGAAGCATGTGGTCCATAGTTACCTTTGGCCTGGAAAAAACCTTAAAAAGCTTATCAGACTGTTTTACGGTGGCAGAATCCAAAGATTCTAAAATGGGATTTATTTCATCAGGGTCAAAGCTTGTCTTTTTAAAAAATCCTATGAATTCCCTTGATTTTTCTTGCTTACTTTCCATTCTGCGTAAACGCTCTTCCTTGGCCAACCCAATGGAAAAACCTTTAGGGGTAAGCCTAAGATCGGCATTGTCTTGACGAAGCAGTGTCCTGTATTCTGCCCTGGAGGTAAACATTCTATAAGGTTCTTCTGTTCCCTTGGTAATTAGATCATCTACCAAAACCCCAATATATGCCTCATCTCTTTTTAATATGAAGGGCTCTTTTTCATTAATCTTTAAATGGGCATTTATCCCAGCCATCAAACCTTGGGAAGCAGCTTCCTCATATCCAGTGGTCCCATTAATCTGACCTGCAAAATACAAGTTCTCAACTAACTTAGTTTCTAGTGTATGCTTTAACTGTGTTGGCGGAAAATAATCATACTCTATAGCGTATCCTGGCCTAAAGAATTTAACCTTTTCAAATCCTTTTACAGATTTAAGCGCTTTGTACTGCACATCTTCTGGCAAAGAAGTAGAAAACCCATTGACGTAAATTTCAACTGTATCCCAACCTTCTGGCTCAACAAAAATTTGATGCGCGTCCTTCTCTGAAAACCTATTAATCTTATCCTCAATAGAGGGGCAATATCTAGGACCTAAACTTTTAATTCGTCCATTGAACATAGGTGAGCGATAAAAGCCTTCGCGCAACAATTCGTGCACAACAGCACTCGTATGAGTCATGTAACAATCCCGTTGTTCTTTAAGTACCGGAGTGTCTAAATAGGAGAATTTTTCTGGATTTACATCTCCAGGTTGAGGAATCATTTTTGAATAATCCAAAGATCGGCCATCTACTCTTGGGGGTGTTCCGGTCTTCATGCGACCACTATCAAATCCTAAACCAACCAGTTGCTCAGTAATACCCGTAGCCGCTTTTTCACCCGCTCTTCCCCCGCCAAACTGTTTCTCCCCAATGTGGATAAGTCCATTTAAGAAAGTGCCATTTGTCAGCACAACTGCCTTGGCCCTGATGTCTATTCCAAGCGACGTCCTAACACCGACCACCTTTCCATTTTCAATTACCAAACCAGAAACCATCTCTTGGTAAAAATCAGCATTGGGTGTGTTTTCCAAGGCAAGCCTCCACTCCTCTGCAAAACGCATACGGTCATTCTGTGCCCTTGGGCTCCACATAGCTGGACCCTTGGATTTATTCAGCATTTTAAACTGAATAGCGGACTTGTCGGTAATAACCCCGCTGTACCCGCCGAGCGCATCAATCTCCCGGACAATTTGCCCCTTAGCTATGCCGCCCATAGCAGGATTGCAGGACATTTGCCCTATAGTTTGAAGGTTCATGGTGACCAAAAGAGTCTTTGACCCCATGTTTGCAGCAGCAGCCGTTGCTTCTGCACCAGCATGACCCCCTCCAACTACTATAACATCATATTCACTCTCAAACATATCCTATTGTTCCACGTGGAACATTTTTATTTTTTCTTCTTCTTTCTTCCTCATCAGCGAGGCCTCTTTTTCGGACTTATCCCCGTATCCCATAAGGTGTAAAACGCCATGGCTCATTACCCTTAAAAGCTCTTCGCCAAAATCAACATTAAAAGTAACGGCATTCTCCATGACCCTATCCGTGGAAATAAAAACATCCCCTGAAATAGTAGTCCCATCTGAATAATCAAAAGTGATAATGTCCGTTAAGGTGTCGTGATTTAAATACTCTACATTTATCTTCAAAAGGTCTTCGTCTGAGCAAAAAATATAATCAACCTGGCCCACAACAAAATCTTCAGAATTGATTATTCTACTAACCCAATCGGAATGCTGCGCTATATTTTCTAATTGAAACTCAGACTTAAAATGAAACTCAATCATTTTTAAAATACACCTTTACCTTCTTATTGTAATTTTGTCGCAAAGGTAGTGCTTGCCTGTTTAATATTTCGGTGTCGTTTTGATAATCTTTAAGAAGGTCTGGTCTGGTAGTTATGGGGTTAGAGAAATCATTCTTGTTCACAGTGCTTTCACGCTCCTTCTTCTCCCCTTGAGTAAGTGTAGCATTTTCCAACTTCATTAGCTCGTGCTGAATCCTGTTGGATTTACTCCTAGTACGCTCGGTAATGCCATTCTCCAACAAATCGTTCTCAAAATCTTCCATCTGTTGGATAAGCTTTTTGGCTAGATTTTGGTCACCCTTATTCAACATATCGTTAAGTTGCTCCTCTAATTGTTGTCTTAAAAACTGTTGTTCTTTGTATATTTCATAAACCTCATCCAACCCTAGCTCATCATCCCCTAAACCCTGTCCTCCTTGCTTGTTTTCTTCTCCATCACCATTACTAGTGTTACCTTGATTCTTGTCTCCTGATGAATTTCCCTTTTCGGATCCTTCTTGTCCTTGCCCTTCTTGTTGTGATGGCTTACTGCTGCTTCCCTTGCCCTGCATTTTGTCCTGTATGCTCTGTTGCCCCTGAATAATATCCGGTAATTGAAAATCTGAGCCTTGCCCACTCCCTTGACCAGGTTTCATATTTTGCTGCATGTTATCCAAGATATTGGCCAAAAAATCAGCCAAGGAATTAGTGGCATTGATTACGTACTGTTGATAAGAAGCTCCCTGATAAATTTGATTTTCAGCTATACTCTCCAATGACTTATCAATGTTATAATACACTTCCGTAATCTGCTCGTTCACAAATTCTGAAAGTTCAGTTCTCCGCAAAGAGAGTGCAAACAAACTATCATCCACATGCTCAAACAACCTTCTAAGTTCCTTTTGATCACGCACAGTTTTAGAGAACTGGGAAATATCTGCATCACTATTTTCTACCTTATCAAACAAATTTTCTTGCTTAAAAGAAAATGTCACCAAATTGTCCAGAATCTGCCGTAGCATCTCTGCGTCCTCAGAATCGGAGGACCCCCCAGACGATGCAGCTTGCTGCATTGCATTACTCATCTCTTCCATTTTTTGGGCGGCTGATTTTTGTTTCTTTGATGCATTTTGTTGGCTCCCCCCTTGTTCATCAGTATTCTTCATCTTCTCCAACTCTTCAAGAGCGTCCTCTTGGTCCTCTTTTACTTCTTCTTGTTCCTTCTTGGAAAGGTCCAACGGCATGGGCTTGGCCAAATCATCATTGTCCTTCCTTAGTTCATCCAATTGTTTTGACAACTCCTTAAACTCATCTTTAACCTTCTTTTGATCTTCCAGAGATTGATTGTCCTTACCTTTATCACTCAACTCTTCCTGCCTTTTGGCTAATTCCTCTAAATCGCTCGCGAGCTGGGACATTTTCTCAGTGACATAATATCGCTTTGTTAACTCTAGGATTTGCTCTAGGTTTCTTGCGTTCTTACTTTGATTTTTACTTAATTCTTCCAATCGCTTTTGCAGCTCTTCCTTTTCTATTTGTTCCGCAATTTTATTGAGTTCCTCTAAAAGTCTCTCATTCCTTCTGGCCTCAATTTCCTGCCTTTCCAGCCTTTCCATAAGCATCTTTTGCCGCTCACTATCCTGGGCACTTTTATCGATACTCTTGTTCAGCTCACGACTAAACTTTTCCATTAACTGTTCTTGTCGTTGTTGCCTTTCCAAATAATCCTTGATCTGATTACGGTCTTCAAAGGTGAGACCCCTTTCCTCCTTTTGTGCATCATTCAATTTAGACAACTCTTCTTGTTGCTCCTTATACGATTTAATGGAGTTGTCCAACTTATTAATCGTGTTGCTTTGAAATTCTAACTCCTTGTTTTTCAGCTCTTTATCATTGAAAAGTATAGCGTTGAACACCTGACTCCTACTAATCTTACCATCCCTAATACCGTCATTATCAACTACTTCAAAATATAACTTGTAATTTACTCCATCCTGTAACTGAAGCCCTGAAGGAAACGTGTAATAAAATTGGTGTACACTAGATTTTGGAGATTCCAAAACAATTCTTTGTTCTGCTTGAACATCAGCAGCAGGAAAACAAACCAACTGTATCATAGTAATCCCATAGTCATCTGCAGCTTGTCCACTATAAAAAGATTGGTTAGGGTTTAATGTATCCAAAACTTGTTCTACCTGAATGGTGGGCTTTTCATCCTTTAGAACATCTATTCGGTAATTCAGTCGTTCAAAATCAGAAACAAATGAATTTGATGTACTCAACTCATACTGATAATCTTTATATAATCGATGTTGATACGTAAAAAATTCTCCATCCTTTGAAAATAGATATGTGGAATCTGGAGCATGCATTTCAATACCATCAACATAATCACCAGTAATCTTCCATGATACTCTAGTGCCTTCTGGGACCAATGCATTACCAGTTCCTGTGACCTCTTCTGATGTTCGCTTTAAATAATTAGGGAAATCAAAAACCATTGCAAAATCCGTCAAGGTAGGTGTCCTGCGACTAACTATATTATAGCTTCGGGAGTTCCATCCGTTTGCTGTCAAAAAAAAGGTAGATTCCATAACGGGTGCATCAAACGTATAGCTATAGAATTCACCTTCATCCCTTAGCATCATTTGTTCCCCATTCACAACCATAAAGATGTTCTCCGGCTTTACACTACCCTCTGTAGTAACCTTAATCACCAATGGTTCCTTATCCAACACTACCAAAGATTCATTAAGCACTTTGAACTTAAACGGCGCAGGGCGTTCATAGGCCAGATCATAGTTCATGACCCTCTCATTGGAATTGAAAAAAGAAACTATGTTTCCAGACACCCAGATAAAAGCAAGAAGGCCTAGAGGTATGAAGATGTACCTGGCATAGGAATAACCTTCTTTAAAATTGATGGCCTCAGCAAAAGGAACGGGGCCCAAACGCTTTGCACGCTGTTCAATACTTGCCAACAGTAAATCAGACTTACCAGGGTTCTCGGATAATTCCAACAGGTTCAACAATTTATCATCAACCTCGGGGAAATGCTTTCCAATTAACCGTGAAGCTTCTTTGTGATCCATTCCCTTTCTTAATCGAAAAAGAAAAAAAAGAGGTCCTGCAATAAACTTATACAGCAGAAAGAATTCGACCAATAAGAAAATAAGAAATAGCGTTAAGCGCCAACTCTGATTCATCCATAATAGCTGCTCCAAAAAAGTAATCGCTATCCAAAACAACAAACCAAGGGTCAAAAAAAGAAAACTACCCTTAATAAGCTGTTTAATGTAAAACTTTTTGGTGAAACCACTAAGCTTATCCAATATGTATGAATAGCCACTCAAGATGTACAATTTTATTACCAAGATACCCGATACTGGCTAAACCAACTGAAAATTTTTGTTAAAGCTTGACATATCAGGCAGTTTAAATCCATAAAAAGGCATGCTAATATCCCTTTTCAAATCTTAATATGCTATGTATCTTTGTGCCTTAAGCTGTATACTATGAGCGAAAAAGTGAGGGTAAGATTTGCCCCTAGCCCAACCGGGCCATTACATATTGGAGGTCTTCGTACTGCTCTATTCAATTATTTATTTGCCAAAAAACATGATGGAGACTTTCTCCTGCGAATAGAAGATACCGACCAAAATAGATATGTAGATGGCGCAGAAGCTTATATTGTGGAAGCTCTTAACTGGTGTGGCATCCCCTTTGACGAAGGCCCAGGTAAAGAAGGGGCATGTGGACCCTACCGACAAAGCGAGCGTAAAGATATTTATAAGTCATATGCCCTACAGCTAATTGAAAGTGGAAATGCCTACTATGCTTTTGACACGCAAGAAAATCTAGATTTCCATAGAAAAGACCACGAAGCAAAAGGAAAGACTTTTATTTACAATTGGCATAATCGTACAAAATTGTCAAACTCACTGTCGCTTTCCCAAGAAGAGGTAACGGCAAAATTGGATTCTGGTGAAGATTACGTTATCCGTTTTAAGTCCCCGCAAGACGAAGAACTCGTTCTACAAGATATCATCCGTGGCGAAATTAAAATAGACACCAACATTCTGGATGACAAAATCCTTTTCAAAAGTGATGGTATGCCCACTTACCACTTAGCGAATATTGTGGATGATCATTTAATGAAAATCTCCCATGTTATCCGCGGTGAAGAATGGTTGCCTTCATTAGCCCTCCATACGCTATTATATGATGCTTTTGACTGGAAAGCGCCACAATTTGCACATTTACCCCTTATTATGAAACCCGTTGGAAAAGGCAAACTGAGCAAGCGGGATGGTGAAAAAGGAGGATTCCCTGTTTTTCCTCTCACATGGAACGAATCGGAAGGTTACCGCGAAGCCGGTTTCTTTCCAGAGGCCGTGGTGAATTTTTTGGCCCTTTTAGGGTGGAACCCAGGAACAGAACAAGAGATATTTACCCTCCAAGAGCTTATAAAAACCTTTAGTCTAGAACGGGTAAACAAATCTGGGGCCCGCTTTGACCCAGAAAAAAACAGTTGGTATAATCAGCAGTGGCTACAACGCAAAAGTGATGAAGAGCTGGCAGATTTGTTTCTACGAGAACTTTCAAAAAGATCAGAGACCTTAGAAATGTCCAAATCATACGTGCAAAAAGTAGTTGGTCTGATCAAAGAACGGGCAAGTTTTGTTTCTGAGTTTTGGGATTTGGGAAGTTACTTTTTTGAAGCCCCCTCTGAATACAATGAAAAGGCAACAAAAAAACAATGGAAGGAAGATACGCCTCAAATCATGGGCAATGTTGTTTCAGTCTTGGAAACTATCAATGACTTTTCTTCGGCCACCATTGAAGAAACAGTCAAGGCCTGGATTACAGACCAAGAACTTTCCTTTGGAAAGGTAATGCCCCCTCTGCGATTGGTTATTGTTGGGGATATGAAAGGTCCTCACCTATTTGACATTATGGAACTTATTGGCAAGGAAGACAGTATAGAGCGAATTAAAAAGGCCATTTCTGTATTATCCCAGTAAAGATTCTGTAACAAAACTTGTTAGTTGCCTACTGATATGTTAGAGAGTTTTGTAAATTCCATTTCTAACATAAAATCCGATCAACATGGGCAATTACTTATTATTACCAATTGTATTTCTTGGGCTTATTGTTCTATTTAAGTTCTTCTTTATTGTAAAGCAACAGACCGCAGTTGTCATAGAGCGGTTTGGTAGATTCCAAAGTATTCGCAATTCCGGACTACAAATGAAAATTCCGTTAGTGGATCGTATTGCAGGAAGGCTTAGCTTAAAAATTCAACAGCTGGATGTTATCGTTGAGACTAAAACTTTGGATGACGTGTTCGTAAAACTCAAGGTCTCGGTTCAGTATGTAGTCATCAAGGACAAGGTATATGATGCCTTTTACAAATTGGAATACCCCCATGACCAGATAACCTCCTATGTTTTTGATGTGGTCCGTGCCGAAGTTCCCAAAATGAAATTGGACGATGTCTTTGTGAAAAAAGATGATATTGCCATTGCAGTTAAATCTGAACTACAGGACGCCATGTTGGAATACGGTTATGATATCATCAAGACCCTAGTGACCGATATTGACCCCGATGCCCAGGTAAAAGCTGCCATGAACCGCATCAATGCATCGGAGAGAGAAAAAATTGCCGCTCAATTTGAAGGAGATGCCGCCCGAATCCTTATTGTTGAAAAAGCAAAGGCCGAAGCAGAAAGCAAGCGACTCCAAGGACAAGGTATTGCTGATCAACGTCGTGAAATTGCAAGAGGTCTTGAAGAATCCGTTGAAGTTCTTAACAAGGTTGGCATTAACTCCCAAGAAGCTTCTGCTTTGATTGTGGTTACACAACACTATGACACACTACAGGCCATTGGTGAGGAAACCAACACCAATCTTATTCTGTTGCCCAACTCTCCACAAGCTGGGAGTGACATGCTCAACAATATGGTAGCCTCCTTTACGGCGAGCAACCAAATTGGTGAAGCCATGAAAAAACAAAACAAGAAGAAGGAAGAATAAACTCTTCTTACCTTGCTAAAAAAGGGAGCAAAATTGCTCCCTTTTTATTTTTAGATAAATTTCTACCTCTTTTACAAAACAATTGAATAGGCGCTCTTTCCTGAAAGATCTCCATTCTTCAAAGGCATTTGTATTGCCCTGTTTCAAAAGCGACAGAAATCGCTTCTAAAGAGGCTTGGTTTGATAGATAAACCAAATGGTATTTTGCTGAGGAATAAGAAAAAACAATACTAGTCCTTTTGCTCCAATTTGGCCCAAGTATCCCTCAAGGTTACCGTTCTGTTAAAAACAAGATGGCCCTCTACAGAATCCTTATCAACATTAAAATATCCCAATCGCTGAAACTGAAATTGGTCTCCGGGTTTTGCCTCTTTTAAACTTGGTTCTACATATCCGGTAATCTTTTGCAAAGAATCCGGGTTTATAAAATCCATAAAGTCTTTATTCTTGTGTCCATCCGGAGTAGCATCATTAAATAGACGATCGTACAGACGAACTTCTGCCGTTACGGCATGCGGAATGGAAACCCAGTGCAAAGTTCCCTTTACCTTTCGCAAACTTTCTTCGGTACCAGAACCACTCTTACTTTTGGGATCATATGTACATTGCACCTCAATCACATTACCATCTTCATCTTTGGTACAGCTTTCAGCTTTTATGATATATCCGTTCTTCAACCGTACTTCTCCACTCAACTTTAACCTAAAAAATTTGCGATTGGCCTCTTCCTTAAAATCTTCCTGTTCTATGTAAAGTTCCCTTGAAAAAGGCACCTTTCTGTTTCCTGCTGACTCATCCTCTGGATTATTCTCGGCATCCAACCACTCCTCTTTGCCCTTTTCATAATTGGTAATCACCAATTTCAATGGATTGAGAACGGCCATGACACGGGGAGCAATCTTATTCAAATGTTCCCGAACATGAAATTCCAACAAGGAAACATCAACCACATTTTCACGTTTGGCAATACCAATGGTGTCTGCAAAGTTTCGAATAGATTCTGGGGTATACCCTCTCCTACGCAATCCTGAAATGGTAGGCATTCTGGGATCATCCCATCCATTTACAACATCACTTTCCACAAGTTGAAGTAATTTACGTTTGCTCACGACCGTATGGCTTAGGTTTCTTCGTGCAAACTCTCGCTGTTTAGGGCGTAGTTTTTTAGAATCTACCAATTGGTCCAAAAACCAGTCGTAAAGCTCCCTGTGTGGCAAAAACTCCAGTGTACAAAGGGAATGCGATACTTGTTCAATGTAATCGCTCTCCCCATGGGTCCAGTCGTACATGGGATAAATACACCAATCGGTATTGGTTCTGTGGTGTGGTTTGTGAAGAATGCGGTACATAACCGGGTCCCGCATCAACATATTGGTTGAGGCCATATTTATCTTTGCCCGAAGTACGTGTGCTCCTTCGGCAAATTCGCCATTCTTCATGCCTTCAAAAAGTTCTAAATTCTCCACAACCGAACGGTTACGAAAAGGGCTTTCCGTGCCAACCTCGGTGGGTGTCCCTTTCTGACTTGCTATCGCTTCCGAAGATTGACTGTCTACATAGGCCTTTCCTTGTTTGATAAGCTCCACTGCCCAGTCATACAATTGCTGAAAATAGTCAGATGCGTAGCATTCCGTATCCCACTCATAGCCCAACCAAGAAACATCGTCCTTAATAGCGTCCACATACTCCTTTTCTTCCTTGGCAGGATTGGTGTCATCAAAACGAAGATTCACCGGGGCGTTATATCGTTCCCCCAATCCAAAATTTAGACAAATGGAGCTTGCATGCCCAATGTGCAAATACCCATTAGGTTCAGGAGGAAACCGAAAACGTAGGCTTTCCCGACTATACCCATTCCTTAGGTCTTCCTCAACAATATGCTCAATAAAATTCAGCGATCTAACTTCTTCGGCCATATACAAAATTTGAAGCGCAAAGGTAGTAAAAACGTGTCTTGGTAGCTAAAAATCACGGTTTAGTGTATACAAAGTATGCTGTTTCACAACACTTTTGAAGCTACCTACAACAATATCTTTCCGTTGGCCGAAAATAAAATCATATTTGTTATTAGAATACTATGCGAAAATAGGGCGTTGTGAAACGCTCAAAAGAACGAAAACATTAAGGGGCACAAACTAACGGGCATTTATTGCCCTCAACCTCTTAAAACTAACGGTGATGAAAAAAAGTAGTTCAACGTATGGCATTCTAGTACTGGTCATTGCAATTTTGCTGGCCGTACCTTCTATGCAAGCACAGGTATTAAACAAGCCTACAGCCGCTGACAATCCAAACCTTGCAGGTAATTCAGCATGGACAGCAGCATGCGCTTCGTCCGGATTCAATGAGTATTTTGTGAACTTTACTTGGAATATTCCTTTGGTAAACTCCAACAACGAGTTCGTACTGGAGCTTTCAGATGCCAATGGGAATTTTGGGTCTCCTACGGAATTGGCCCGTGTTGCCGACAAAAATACCGTATTCGATTTTGAATTTCAGTTTGCCGTCCCCAACACCATACGTGGAGAAAACTACAAATTTAGGGTCCGAAGCACCAGTCCGGCTAAGACCAGCCCTGCATCTGACGCTTATCCCATGTACTATATCGACTATAACTCTCCCTTACTCATTAGCGAAAATGGTAGTGGGAGTATTCCTTCTGGAGGGGCCATACAAATTTGTGATGGCGGAAATGTAACCTTAAAACCACACAATATCCCTAACGCCGATACTTATATATATAATTGGTACAGAAGCGGAACCCTGCTTCCCCAGAAGACAGCTAGCATCACCGTTTCTACTCCTGGAATGTACTACGTAGAGCTGGACTATGGTTCCGTTTGCTCTGGTTCTGCCAACACACTCTCCAATACCATTGAAATTAATAACGGCTCCAGTCTGGGCATCGCCATAAATGGTGCCAATAATGTTGAGTTATGTCCTGGAGATCCCTACACGCTTCAAGCAAGTATCACGGGAATGGGGCTTACCTATACTTGGTACAAAGATGGAAGCATTATCAGCGGCCCCACTTTGGAGGGTGACTCCCTTGCTTTAAACACCAACTTGGATGGTTTTGACGGCAGTTATGAGGTTGAAATTGAAGGCGCAAGCGCCTGTAAGGAGCGTTCTTCTGCAACTACCGTAACAAGCGCAGGAACTTTTGAGGTGACCCTAATAAACGAGGAAAATATTGTGTTGCTGCCTTCACAATCCAAAAACTTATCGGTAACCACCAGCGCGGCATCCCCAAGCTACCAATGGTACAAAGACGGCGCTCCAATCACTGATGCCACCAGTAACTCACTAACCATTGATCAAGTGGGTGAGTATCATGTAGCTGTTACCGAAAATGGCGGTGCGTGCTCCGTTACACCAATTAATTCTGCCGTAACAACGGTCGTATCACCAGATTCCTTTGAATTTGAGATTGCTTATGTTGGCTCATATTCCTCATGTGAAAGCCTTGATGCTACATTGAGTTTATCCGCTATTAATGCGGTTGGTGATGGTGGGGCTAAAACCAATGTTACTTCCGACCTTCAATCCTCATTCTCATACGAATGGAGACTAAATGGTGCTGCAGTAAGTGGTGAAACCTCCAAAACGATTACTTTATCCGACCATGAAAAGAATGGAACTTATACCTTATTTGGTTCTTTGGATGGCTTTAATGCCACATCCAACAGTTTAAATGTAAAACTAGCAGTAAACCAAGCCTTGGAAATTTCTACCAATGGCACTGTACTATGCAAAGGCTCTGATCCGATTGTCCTTAGCAGCACACAGAATCTTGATGGTGAAACCTTTGAATGGCACAAGGACGGAAACGTTGTGGACACATCTTCCATCACCTATACCGCCACAGAAATAGGTGTCTATAAATTAATCATTACCACCAATGATTGCCCTGTGGTTTCAAATGAAATTACTGTCCGTGCATTTAATGAATCACTACTTGTTTTAGATAAGCCACAAGACCTTATCATCATAGAGGGCGAGACCGTTACAATGACCGCCTCAGGAGCCGATTCTTACGAGTGGTTCGATTATAACAACAATCTAATATCAACCCAAGACTCATATGGTTTCCAAGAAGAGGGACAATACCTTTTGGTGGCCCACTTTGGCAACTGTACCGTTAGCCGGGTTGTAACCGTCATCTTTAGGGACATGTTCGCCATTCCGAATGTTATCACCGCCAATGGCGATGGTATCAACGACTTGTGGATACTGCCCAACACATATTCCAGAGACCAAGAGGTTCTTGTAACCATATACAATGAGAGAGGTAAGGAGGTATTTAGCCAGACCAATTACGAAAACAATTGGCCACAGTCCACCTCAACGTTCAACAAATCCAGCATGATCTTTTATTACAAGATCACGAAAGGAGGGAAAAGCCTGAAACAGGGCACCATAACTGTTATCAAATAAACAGCATGCGCACCAAAAAACCTTTACTACTACTACTTTATATCTTGCTACTTGCTTCAACCGGATTACACGGACAGGAAGAGGACCCTTTTGTTCCCTATAATATTCCTTCCCAAAACTTGTTGAAATTCAACAGGTTCATGATCAATCCAACGTTTTCCACGGTGCGAGAAGATAAGTCATACATCAACTTATTTCATAGAAACCAGTCGGTATCTTTTGACGACAACAACCAAGTTTACTTCTTGAGCTACAGTGGTAGGGTAAGCGATAGAAGTGGGGTAGGACTAAGTCTCTTTACCAACAGGGAAGGGGTTTTTAACAATTTTGGTGTACACGCAAATTACGCATATGGTGTTCGATTGAGCCCAAAAAGCAACTTTACTTTTGGGGCCAACTTTTCGTACTACCAAAGTGCCTTAAACCAAGACAGGATCAACGCCATTGAGGATGATCCATTTTTGAACACTTTGGAGAGTAGTTCCTTGATCAGTTTTCAACCTGGTTTCAATCTTTCCATAGGTAGTTTTGATATTGGTGGTTTTGCTGAAAATTTATTCGATTACAACCTTAAGAACAGTGAATCTGTCACTGAATTCAATGAGAAAACCTATTCCGGGCACCTGCAATATACCCATCAGTTTAAAAATGGAGCGGGACTTTTGGAACATGGTAGATTAATGCCTTTGGCACGTGTTAGGAAAGTAGGGGAAGAAAATATAGTACTTGGCGGAAATTTAATTCTTGACCTTCCAAAGCTGGGTTGGGTACAAGCTGGTTATGATGATTTTTATGGTGCATCTGCCGGTCTTGGCTTTAACCTTACCAAGAACATTTCTCTAGGATATACCGTAGAAAAAGGACTTAGCAACAATTTTGAAAACTTTGGGGTAAGCCATGAAATTTCATTGGCCTATTCCTTTACGCCCAACTTGACCGAGGACCGGGTAATGTTGGAAAAAGAAAACGATGCTTTGGTCGAAAACGAAAATGTTCCGCAAGATAGTCTGAGCATTACGGAAAAAGACCTTGAAATTGCCCAGTTGAAAGACAAGCTTGCAGAAAACGATGCCATATTGGATGAGTTGTTGTACCGTCAAGACTCCATTGAAAGCACCCGAAAAAAGGATTTGGAAAAGCGGTTTGAAACCGTCATGAAAATGGTTCGTCGCGAAACCAACGGTCAAAATCCTGCGTTGGAAGAAAAAGCAAAACAAGTGTATTTTGCCGATATGGACAGCGCCGACCTTGTTGCGCAAACCAAGTCGCAACCATTATCCAACCATGGTCTTTCCAATACTTCCTCGGCCAAAAAAATCATCAGATTAAATGATGCAAAAGCCAAAAACAATGTAGCCAACACGTCTACAGTGAAAAAGGACAAGATTTATGGCGCCAATGTTAAGACCAACAAAAGTGTTCGTTTTAAATCAAATAATATCCCAAATGTTCAAAGTGGACATTACTTGATTGCCAACGTTTTCAAAAACCCTGAAAACGTAGATGCCTTTGTTGCCCAACTGCGTGAACAAGGTATCGACGCCGGATATTTTGAAAACCCGAAAAACGGTCTCAACTATGTATACCTTGACGGATACAAGGACAAAAACGATGCCCTAAAAGCTTATCATTCAAAGCTTAATGGAGCATATCAAGGAGATGCTTGGGTCATGAACGTCAATGACGGCACCGCAACCATTCATGGCTTTGTGAACAATGCCAAAGAAAATACCCCGGGTTCATCCAAATATGGTAACAACAACTTGCACAAAAATGTAAGCAAGGGTAGTGGGGCAACCACCCATGTTGCCTACAAAACTATCAAAGCGGACGGATTACCATCTGGCTTCTACATCATTGCCAGTGTTTTTGACAATTCATCTAGTGCCAATCGTTTTGTAAAAGAATTGAACGCAAGAGGCCTAAATGCCAGTTATTTCATAAATCCAGAGGACAACTACCGCTATGTATACCTCAAAAAACATGAAACCTGGAACAACGCCTTGACCTCATACTATTCCAAACTAAACGCCTCGTATGATGACCAAATGTGGATCATGCGTGTAAAACCCAACTACAATAGCTAACCATGGCCAAACCATTACATAAAATATTGCTGTTCCTTGGGATGGCACTCATCTCTTGGGTGGGTACCTCCCAGGTTAAGAACACCTTTGATGTTCGTTATGCAAACGAACTCAGGGGAGATCTTACCTTTATCGCAAACAACATTGTAAATAGGGATAACAGTACATACGACCCTGAAGACCCCTACAACTCAACTGGTTCAAGCTCATCTTATAATGATGATTTGAACATGCAATACATAGATATAGATGGTGACCCTTCCACCTTTAGCTCAAGTAGTGCCACACTATCTATTCCAGACCCCTCATGTTCTCTAATCCGATATGCAGGTTTATATTGGTCAGCGGTGTACCGGGACAATAATAGAAGCACAGATTTTAACCAAGTAAAGTTTAGGGTTCCAGGAGGGGCGTACCAAGACTTGACTGCCGATGAAATCCTGTTTGATGGTGAAGGGGATGCAGATTTTGGAAACTATGCACCGTACGCTTGCTATAAAGACGTAACTTCTATAGTTACTGCATTGGCCACCCCAAGTGGGGAGTACTTTGTTGGTAATGTGCGAGCCAGTTCTGGAGATAGTGTGCAAGGTGGTGTTTCTGGAGGTTGGACTTTGGTTATCGTATATGAAAATCCAACCCTGCCCGGTAAATACATTACAACTTTTGATGGGTATGCCGGTATAAAATCTGGGCAAACCGTTGATGTTCCTTTCAGTGGATTCACTACGCTTCCGGCCCCGTTTCCTGTACGTGCTAAATTGGGCGTGGCCACTTTGGAAGGTGACAACCGAATCTCTGGAGATAGGTTGGCCATACGCGCCAACAGTAATGTAACTTTTACTCCCCTTGGCAATACAGTAAACCCTACCACCAACTTTTTTAACAGTAACATTACCATTGAGGACAACATAATTACGACCCGAAACCCCAATAGTATAAATACATTGGGTTGGGATGTTGATCTATTTACCATACCAAACCCTAGTCGTACGGTGATACCAAACGGTGAGACCGGGGCCACATTGCGCGCATCGTCAACACAAGATAAGTACGATATCTTTTTTACCTCTTTGGACGTTGAAATCATTGAACCAAACATGGCACTCACCAAAACCGTTGAGGATATTGCCGGAAACGACATCACCGGATTAGGGGTTAATCTAGGGCAGTACCTGGACTATGTTCTTAGTTTTGAGAATGTTGGAAACGACGACGCCGTTAATTATACGATAAGAGACATACTCCCTCTTAATGTTACCTTGGATGAGAGCACCATTTCTATGCCTAGTGGTGTTACCTATACCTATGACCCGGGCACTAGGACGATTACCTTTAGCATTCCTGATAATTTAGTGCAAGAAGGTGATCCGCCAGCCACAATCCGTATGCGGGTGCAAGTGGCAGAAAACTGTTTTGACTTTATAGATGCTTGTACCGATATCATCCAAAACTTGGCCTATTCCACTTATAGTGGTGCCATTAACAACGCACAGATTACAGACGATCCCAGCGTGTCTGAATTTGACGGTTGTGGTTTCCCAACACCTGGAGCCACAAACTTTTTGTTGGACGACTTAAGCGCCTGTAATTTTAGTAGGACCGTTCAACTCTGTGGGGACGATGTGCTTTTGGATGCAGGGGACAATTTTGATAACTATATCTGGTACCGTGACGAAAATGGCAACAACCAAATTGATATAGGAACCGATACTGTTATTACCGATGCCGATGCGGATAACGACCCAAGTACCATGGTGGTTACAGAAGTGGGAACCTATTTGGTTGACAAACAAGTTGCTGATCCCTGTAAAGATTTCATGGAAATCATTGAGGTGGAATTGTTTGGCTCCGTACAAAGCAACCCTATCACCGCAATGATCAATGATACATCAAACACCATTGATGGAGAGATTCAAATTTGTCCCAATGATGGTAGCGAATTGCCGGAAATCTTCCTTTGTGGTCTTAACGACACCGAGTTGCTCCAAGTGAATATCCCCGATGCCGTAAGTATAGAGTGGCAACAACTTGATGAGTCAAGCTGCCCTGCAGCAATTGACGGCTGTGCCAACACCAATGCGGGTTGTGGATGGACCAATGTTGGTTTGGGCAATGATTATGTGGCTTCAGACTCTGGGCAATACCGATTGGTTATCAATTATCTAAATGGATGTTTTAGCAGGTTCTATTTCAACATTTACAAGAACCCGCTCAACCCACAATATACCTCAAGAGACATTATTTGTGATACAGATGGAAACATCACGGTTACAAACATGCCCCTAAACTATGAGTACCAACTTTTAGATCAAACCAGCGGCAACATACTTGTTCCTTACGGACCAAGTCCTAGCTTTGATATAGACACCAACGGTGCGTACAGTGTTGAAATGAGACAACAAGGAGTAACCGATGGTTGTGTTTTTGTTCTGGAAAATATCGGTATCCTTAGAAGGGATTTCCAAGTGGATATTGCTACCGAAGACACCAACTGTAACGGTCTGGGTGAAATAGCCATATCTGTGCTCAATGTAGAGCCACAATACAGTTACGAAATAGCACAAGGAGGTACCGTTGTGGACACTTTTGGACCTTCAACAGACAACAACTATACATTTGAAAACTTAAATGCCGGAGTATACGATGTTACCGTAACTACAGATGATAACTGTACTTATACAGAACAAGTCACTATCCAAGACCTATCAAACTTGGACTTAAATGCCCAGGTAAATCAGCATATAACATGTTTAGATGGGCTTGTATCTGTAGAAGCAAATGGGGGAAGAACTCCCTATCTATATGCCATTTGGTCCTATGTTGATGAATTTGGCACCACGGTTACTTCGTATCCAACTGTAGCGGATATACCTCCTTCAGAATTTCAAAGTGGAACCGACTTTACCATTCCTGTTGGTTCTGCCGGAGCTTACACTTTTGTGGTTGTTGATGATTATAACTGCCATGACTTTTCCAATACCGTTACCGTTTATACCCGTCCTGCTGCTGATTTTGACCCTACCACAGTGACTGATGTGCTTTGCTTTGGAGAGTCTACAGGTTCCTTGACCATGAATCTTTTGAACAGCAATGGGTATACGCTTACCTATTACTTGTTTGATGGTGCCGGTTTTGACCCTTTGGCCTACGATTATGTAAATGCTTTGGCCACTAATACCACCGGATATTTTCCAAATCTTCCAGCAGGTGATTATGTCCTTGTTGTAAATCAGCAAAATGGAGGTGCTTCATGTGATCATATCGAAAATCAAACTATCTCGCAACCAACCAATGCCTTGGATGGGGACATAACATTGATTCAAAATTATACCTGTTTACTAGATGGTATCATTGAGGCCCAAAATGTAACCGGGGGCACAGCACCCTACGAATACAGTATTGATGGGGTAAACTTTGTAAGTGGTGCTGGTGCAGAAACCTTCACAGGGCTCACCGATGGAACTTACACCATTACTATAAGGGACGATAACGGCTGTACAGTTACCACCGACCCCATTACTTTGGATGCTCTTGATCCTCCAACGGATCTTACATTTTCGGCTACCAATCCAACATGTCCGGCCTTTGTTTCCGATGTTACTTTGACTACTACGGGTGGCACACCAAACTTGACCTATGAAATCATTGCCCCTGCTGCAAGCGTAGTCAACAATGGAAATAATGCCACTTTTACCGGATTGGCCCCGGACACGTATATGTTCCGTGTAACCGACAGCAATGGATGTTTCTATGATGAAAGCTACACCATAAACCCTGTTACTGAAATCACTGTTACTGGGCAATTGGTGAGCAATATTAGCTGTTTGGGAGACACAGATGGAGAGCTACGGTATATTGTGGCAAACTTTAATACGGATTATGATTATTCAGTAACTGGCCCTGCAACTTTCAATGGAAGCGCCCAAACCAACGGAACCATTTCCTTGAACAACTTGGCAGCTGGCACCTATACCATTACCGTAACCGATAACTTTACCAATTGCACCGATACCGCTAGTGTTACCATAAATGCTCCGGCTTCGGCATTGACTGCCTCACATACAGTGGCACAGCCTAGCTGTGTTTCCACAGGCTCTGTTACCATTACAGCAGCTGGAGGATGGGGCGGCAATAGTTATGAAATTACTGCCGGGCCTGCTGGTTATGTATTGCCTGCAGCACAATCCAACGGTTTGTTCGCCAATTTAACCATTGGTGGGACCTATACCTATACCGTAACCGATTCCAATGGTTGTGTTTATACAGACACTTTTGATATTATTGAAGCAGTTGCCCCCGTACTGGCCATTGTGCCCAATGATATTTGTTATGATGATGCCGTTGGTTTAACCCTAACCGCAAACGTAACTTCTGGTGGGGACGGAAACTACGAATACAGCCTTAATGGTGGTCCATTTCAGGTAAGCAATGTATTCTCTGGCCTTGGCCCAGGAAGTTATACCATCCAAGTCCGTGATGGAAACACCTGTACAGATTCAGAATCGATCACCATTGATCCAGAACTGAGTGTAATCGCTTCTTCGCCCAACGTAACCGCTTGTGGTACAGATTCAGACATAAATATTACCGCAACAGGTGGAGATGGGAACTATGTTTACGCTGTTGTACCTGATGGAACAACTCCAAATGCCGGAGATTTTTCAGGAACCAATCCTGTAACCAGAGGAACAGGTAATTATGACGTATATGTTCGTGATAACAATGGCGCAGCAGGATACTGCGAGGCTTCTTTCGACATCACCATTTCACAAGATCCGCCTTTGGCATTGGTGGTTTCTGATACTGGAATCCTTTGTAGTGGTGAAGCCCAGGCTACCATAACCATAACTGCTTCAGGTGGTGAGGCGCCCTATCAATACAGCATCAACAACGGTGCTACCTATCAGACTTCCAATACGTTTGTAAACCAAGCCGCTGGAAGTTATAACATCCGCGTTAGGGATGCAAACGGTTGTTTGGTCAATGAAATATATACTATTACCGAGCCCCTTACGCTTTCTGCTTCCGCCGCCGTTACCCAATTGGCCGAGTGTAACCCAGGCTTGGGTGCAGAGGTGCGCATTACCAATGCTATTGGAGGAACTGCTCCATATGAATACAGCTTTAATGGAGGAACTTCGTATGGCCCAAGTTCAATAGGGTATTTGTTGCCTGGTACGCATACCGTTTACATCAGGGATGCCAATCTTTGTGCCTACCCTATGACGGTGACTATTGATCCTGAACCAACCCCTCCGGGCGTTACGGCTTCAATAGATTATGAATGTGACGGAGAGGGTATCGTTACCCTAACCCCGGACAGTGCCGCTTTTGATTATACATATGAAATAGATGGAAATCCAAACACTCCTTCTACTTCAAATGTATTTAACAATGTTGGGGTTGGACCACACACCATAACTGTAAACTATACTAGCAACACAGCTCCTTCACCAAGTGTGTTGTTATTGGAAACCTTTGGGTCTGGACCAAATACAAGTATTCCTGAAGTAGACCCAGCTTATTGCTATGAACCCCAGAATGGTTCCGTTAACTCTTGCGGTTGGGGTATAGACACCCATATCCAAGATGGAGAATATTCGGTTACGCAAACCATCGTGAACCCATATGGTTCATGGAGAAGCCCCAACGATCACTCTGCTTTGGCCAATGGTAGATTTTTAGCCATGAATGTGGGTGGTGCTGTTGGCCCAAATGGTATCATCTATGCAAAAAGAAACATTGAGGTGGTTCCCAACCGGGACATAACCATCTCTCTATGGGCGTTCAACTTATTAAGGGTTGGAACTGGAGGTGCAGACCCGGATATCGATATTCAATTGGTAGATGGAGTGGGCACCGTTATTGCCAGTACCACTACTGGAAATGTACCTAAAAACAACGATGCCAACGACTGGCAAAACTATACCGTTACCCTTAACCCTGGTGCCAATTCCAATTTGGACATTGTCATCAGAACCAACTCTGCTGTTACAGGTGGTAATGACATCGCCATAGATGATATTGAAGCATTCCAAACTCCAGAGGTTTGTGGTGGTTCGTTGACTGTTGATGTCAATATTGAGGATGGCCATGCCTTTGATAGTGCTATTACCGCCTTTACCGAAATTTCCTGTAATGGTGCGGCCGACGGTTCTATTACGTTTGAAACTGAAAATTTTGACCCAGCAACTGGATTTACCTATCAAGTAAATGGTGGTGTGGTTTCTGCTGCCCAATTTGCAAGTCCAATCACCGTAAACGGATTGGCCGCAGGTAATCACACGATTACCATTGTTGATTTAAGGGACCCTGCTTGCTCCGTGACCCTTAATCAAACTTTAACAGAGCCTAATGCTTTGGATGCTTCTGCCTCTGTGACCAGCATAATGACCTGTACCAACGGAGGAGCTACAATTACGGCTTCTGCAACCGGTGGAACACCAGCATACCAATACCAATTGGAAGATACTGGTGGCGGTGTACTTGTAGGATATCAATCCTCCAATATATTCCCTGGACTTGTGGCTGGAGACTATATTGTTCGTGTACGGGACACCAATCTTTGTGAAGATGCTGTTGATGCTGCCATTACTGTTGTGCCTCCTGCAAATATTGTTTTTGATGTAACTCCCACCGCCTGTTACAGTGGAGACAACAACGGTACCATTCTAGTAGATGTAACTGGTGGTAATGGAGATTATCAATTTAGTTTAAATGGCGGTCCATGGATAACCCCCAGCCCTTCCAATTCCACTAACCATACCTTCTCAGGTTTGGCTGCAGGAAACTATACTATCAATGTAAGGGATGGCTTTGGTTGTGTAGGTACCCTTCAAAATGTAACCATTGTAGATGCGCTTATTGCCACAGTGGATGTTGAAGACATTACCACTTGTGCCGATGGCAGTATTTCTGTTACGGCTTCTGGTGGTTCGCCTACTTTGGAGTATGCTTTTGTACCCACCACCACAGATCCAACCGGATTCTTCTCTACAACCAACACATATACTGTAACTGCTGGAAATGAAGGCACTTACGATGTGTACGTAAGGGACAACTCTGCCACAGCTCCATTCTGTGAGTTTATGGAAACAGTAACTGTGAACCCGGCCACACCGTTGACTATGACGGCTACACCAACAGATCCTGAATGTCATGATGGTGTTGGATCTATTTTGGTGAACATTACTTCCGGGATTGCTCCGTATACTATTCAAATCATTGATTTGGACAACGGTGGCGCATCTGATCAGACCAATACCAATGTAGTGGCCTCTTCAAGAACTTATTATAACCTAATGCCCGGCGACTACACCATCAATGTAACCGATGCAACAGGTTGTACCATTACCGATACGCAGACCATCAATAATCCTGATGAGTTGACTGGCATTGTATCTGGGGTTACACCTGGAACATGTACCGGTGATATAAATGATTTCGGCTTTGAATTCTCTGGATATCCCACCACTTTAGGAACCATTCAATTTAGTGACGATGGTGGTGCCACATGGATAGGGGACAACTCAGCACCAGGTACTTCAGACCAATTTACCGGATACGTTTCTGGTCAAACCGTTTATCCTTCCATGAGAACTGTGGATGGTTCAAACAATACCATTTGTCAGACGGACCTTCCGCCATTCATCATACCTTATCCGTTAGATGACTTGGATATTACCATTTTGCCTATTGTCGTAAACTGTAATGAGCTTCAAGTTACCGTGCGGGGACAGAACGGTACGGCACCATACGAATACACCTATTCAGATGACCCTGCAAACTTTAATCCTGCTACTGCCACTTGGACAGCACCTTTGCCTTTGGGAACAACCCATACCTTTACAGGGTTGGTGCCCGGTAGAACGTACACCTTCTACGTTAGGGACAATGCAACCTGTGTTCGTCAAAGTAGCGTAAATGTGAATGACATTATCACCGTTCCTTTGGAAATTACCTCAAGCATTACGCCAAGCTGTGATGGGGCAAACAACGGAAGTATCACCTATACCGTAACTGATAACCAAGCTCCTTTTGAAACCCAGTTTAGATGGACCTTGTACGATATGAGTTCTGGTTCTGCGGTATTTGTAACAGATAGTGGGGGAATAGTACCTTTCTCTTCTCCACAACAAGATGTTACCATTACCAATTTAGCGCCCGGCAACTACTTTATAGAAGTTGTAGAGGTAGACAGCTTTAATAATGATAGCTGTGTAGGTGCTACTGAAAATGAACTGTTGATGGAACTTGATCCGTTAAACGGAACACCCAATGTGCTACAAGATATTACTTGTAATTCCCCTGGGCTTATTGAGGTTCAGAACCCCTTGGGCGGTGGTGGCATATACACCTATACTGTTACAGGTCCTGCTCCTTTCACAACCATTACAGCAACTGCGGACAACCCCATTGAAATACCAGCAAATTCACCAGCAGGCAGTTATTCCATACTAATGCAAGATCAATATGGTTGTTCCGTTCCTCTGGGATCGGTTAACCTAGATTTGGCCCCAAATCCTACCATAGACTCATTGGTTGTTGACAACTGTACCGTTCCTGCTACGGTTACCGTGAACGCCACAAGTGCGGCACTCCCCATATTGTATTCGTTGGATGGCGGCACCACTTATCTGAACAATGGTGGTGTATTCAATAATGTAGCTGTTGGCACCTATAATGTCGCTATCATTGACGCCAATGGATGTGTTGATACAGATACGGTCACGGTTCATCCCCTACTCCAAGTAGATGTAGCCTTGACCAAATTATTGGATTGTTCACCAAGCCCTGATGCCGAAATTACCATTAATGTACTTCAAGGCTCTGGTAGCTATGATTATGAGATTTCCGATGGTTCGGGAATTGTGGTAAGCAGAACAAACTTGTCCACCAATCCGTTGGTGTTCAGCACTACAACTGTTGAGGATTATATTATTACTGTTTTTGATAACAATACAGCTTCACCTGAATGTTCAAGGGTTTTCAATGTATCGGTTCCTCCTGCCATTATGCCTTCATTCAACATTACCTCTTTCACAGATGTAACTTGTAATGGTGATGCCGATGGTACCATCTCAGTAAGTGCTATAGACAGCGGTACAGGACCTTATACATTTGAAATTATTTCAGGGCCTGGAAGCGCAGCTTCCTTCCCATTGGCGCCTACTTCAAACAACGCCACCACGGCTACCTTTACTGGACTCGAAGGTAGTGCTGCCGGTATTACTTATACCATTGAAGTAACAGCAGCCAACGGTTGTACAACAACATTAACCCAGGTTATTTCCCAACCAGACCCAGTTGCAAACGTAAATACCAATGTGGTTGAATTTCTCTGTACTGCCGGAAATAATATGAACAATGCCACCATAACAGTGGATACAGCGTCCATTACTGGAGGAAGTGGCAATTATGTCATTTATGAATTCATAAATGACAATGGTACGCCAGCTACTGGTGATGATGTTGTGGTACAATCTGGTCCAAACAACGTTTACATCGAAACCAATACAGCTGGAGGAAGCTACATCATCAATGTCTATGATGATAATGGATGTATGGGAACCGCTACGGAGACCATTGCCCCATTTGATGAATTGCAACCCGCAACTGTTGCTGTTGATGCTGTTGCCACTTGCGTTACAGGTGAAGACATTACCATTACTGCATTTGGTTCCTTGACAAACTCAAACACGCATCCTGCAAACTATGAGTTCAGAATATTGCCAGCAGGCGTATTCCAAGCATCAGGAATCTTTACTGGATTGTCCGTGGGCACCCACAACTTTGAAGTAAGGAATACCGTAACAGGTTGTATTGTTGGCGTTTCCCATACTGTGGCTGACCCAGAGGTGTTGGATCTTATTGTAGTTGGAACCACAGATATTACCTGCTTTGGTGATACGGATGGCGAAGTGCAGCTCAATCTAGTGGATGCATCAAGCATTACCTATGCAAGTGCAACCAGCTACACCCTGTACTACGACATAAACAATACACCCGCCAACTTGGCCGATGATGTGGTTACCACTGGTTCAGATACCGATGGAAGCTTCACCATTTCCGGTCTTGCTGCTGGAACATACTACATAGAGGTAACGGACACCAATCCGCCAGGATCTGCTTGTATCTATAGTGAATCATTCAATATTGCGGGCCCTGCCGCCGCTATCGCGGGAGCAACCCAAGTTACGCCAATCACCTGTGCTGGAAACGACGGTATCATTGAAATCATCAATGTGACCGGAGGTTGGGGTGGATACCAATATTATGTAGGCACTTCTGCTCCTTCAGGACCTGGCGATTATGTCCCTGGAGCGACCTTTAGCACGCTTGGTGTTGGAACCTATGAAGCATGGGTAATCGATGCCGGTGGCTGTGCGCAACTGATTCAGGACAATATTGTGCTTGTAGATCCAACTCCAATTACAGCCGCATTGCAAATCAACCAAGATAATTGTACCGTCTTCCAAGGAGAGATTGAGGTGGTGGGAACTGCTGGCGGCCAAGGAAGCAACTATACCTATCAATTAATCCGTAACGGATCTAATGTTGGCTCTCCGCAGACTAGTGCCATATTCTCTGGTTTGGGTGCCGGCACTTATGAGGTATTGATTGCCGATCAATGGTCTTGTACCGAAATTGTAGGCCCAGTAGAGCTATTGGATGTAATGACGGCAACGGCTACTGTTGATAAGCCTATTGATTGTACTGTAGATCCCGGAGGCCATGTAACTATAAATGTAAATGGAGGTTCTTCCAACTTGACCTTTGCGGTAGAATTCCCTGATGGATCTACGCCTCTACCAACAAATGCCACAGGAATATTTACTGGACTTACCATGCCTGGTACGTATACCTTCACGGTAACCGATAACGATACAGGAACTCCTTGTACCGTCACCGTTACGCAAGAACTTGATGACAAGGTTGATCCCATTATTGATAATGTGATCATGGACCCTGTGGACTGTAATGGTGGTTCAACGGGTAGCTTAACAGTTGTTTTAGATCCAGCTTCTGTAGTAGATCCAGTATACACTTTTGAGCTGTACGAAATGTCCAACTTGGGAACACCCTATCGTTTTGCACAGACCAGCACCGTTTTTGACAACCTTCCTGCTGGAGACTATAGGGTAAGGGTAATATCATCAAGGGCCTGTGAGGATTTCTTTGATCAAACCGTTACCGAACCAAGTATTTTGTCTGCTTCGGCCACTGCAACAGCATTTGCTTGTAATGCAAACAACACGGTTAATACCTCTACGGTTACTGTAACCCCAGTGGGTGGAACAGCGCCTTATTTGTACAGTTTGGATAACATCAACTTCCAGACATTAAACGAGTTCCAAATTGTGGATACTGGTGTTGATCAGAATATCACCATTTATGTTGAAGATGCCAATGGATGTCTTACGACTACAGCTGTTCCTATTACGGCTATAAATGCATTCACTGCTACTGTTACGGAGAACATTGATATAACTTGTAACAACCCTGAAGAAGTTTTGATTACGGTTTCAGACAACGGAAACCCAGCCAACACCTACACTTTTGAGTTGTTGCCCGTTGGTAATACCCTTGGGTCGTTGACAGGAACTCCAACCAGTACTTCAGCAACCTTTGAGTTGACTGCTCCTGGAAGCTATGTGTTTAGGGTAACAGATACTACAACAGGCTGTTATGTGGACACAGCGCCATATAACATTGCACCGTATGACACTATTGATGTGGTAGCATCCGTTGTATCCCATGCGCTGTGCTATGGTGGCACCGGAACTCTGGAAATTGATGTAACAGGATACGCTGGCGCCTACAATTATGAAGTGTTCCGTTCAAATGGTACAACTACTGGAATTACTGGAAGTGGCAATACCTCCGTTAATCCTTTTGAAATTCCCGATCCATCAAATCTATTGATTGGAGGCAGCTATTTTATAAGGGTTACTGAAACTGGAGCTCCTTTCTGTATTGAAAATTCCAACACAGTACAAATCAATACCCCAAGTGCAGCCTTGGATGCAACACCTCTTATGGTGGCCAATGTTACTTGTACCAACGATCAGGGACAGATACAGGTGGCCCCAATAGGGGGAACGGCGCCATATAACATTGTGTTGACCAACACCAATACTGGTCAAGTATACACGCAGAACAATGTGGCAAGCTACTTGTTTACAGGTTTATCGGCAGGTGACTTTGATGTGGCCATAACCGATGCCAATGGTTGTCCGTTGATGAGGAATATATCTCTGGTAAGACCTGCAGATATTACAGCAGATATTAGTGCTTCAACAACCATGTTGGATTGCTATGGTGATGACAACGCATCCATTACCGCAATCAATGTTCTGGGTGGTCAAGGCGTATATCAATACCAATTGAACATCTATGATGCCGCGGGGGCCAATATTGTCTTTACTTCTGATTCACAAAGTAATCCAACTTTCAATGGTTTAGGTGCTGGTATATACAGTATAACTGTTTCAGATGATTGGAGTTGTGATGTGGAAACCGTTACTGTAGAAATCCAAGAACCGGATGAGGTGGAAACCAACTTGGTACAAACAGCAGAAATGACCTGTACTTTGAACGGTGGTATGAGACTTTCTGCCTCTGGCGGAAATGGTACATACCAATATTTTGACACCACCACTTCTACATGGCAAAACTTCAACAATGGTAATTTCCATGACTTTACCAATATGTTGCCCAATGCCTATCAGTTCATGGTAAGGGACGGTAATGGCTGTACGGCCATGGTTTCCAACCAAGTAACTATTGACGAAGTACCGGACCTTGTTCTTAATATTGACGATTCTGCTGCCATGATAAACTGTACTGGCGAGGCCAGTGCCACTATCATTGCCAGGGCAACGGGCGGTCTGGGCAATTATAACTATGAATTGTTCAGCGATGCTGCATTGACCAACTTGGTGGCAGGACCACAAACCAGTGGTACATTCAACGGCCTTATAGCTGGTGACTACTATGTAAGGGTAACAAGTCAAGATTGTGTTGAGGTATCACCTGTTATCCCAATTACCGAACCATTGCCATTGCAAGTGGACCGTGAGGAATCAACAGATGTTACCTGTGCAGGTATGGACGATGGTACCATTACGGTTGAAGTATCTGGAGGAACTGGACAGATTCTCTATGCTATTTCGCCCAACTTGGATCAGTTTGATACAGAAAACACCTTCACTGATTTGGCTCCAGGCACCTACGATGTCATTGCGCAGGATGTAAACGGATGCTTTATAACCTTCCAGTTTGATATTGAGCAGCCAGAGCCTATCCAAGCAGAGGCAATCAACATTATGCATGAGGTGTGTTTCAATAGTGCAGATGGTTCCTTCGAGCTACAAATAACTGGAGGTACCGCACCTTATGAAACTGCTTTAAATTCCAATGCTGATGCAGATTTTGTACAAAACCAAACCTTGTTCCAAAATCTAGCGGCCGGAACCCATGTGGTATTCGTTAGAGATGCACAAGGATGTGAGACCAATGTGTTTGTGGAAATTGAACCTGGAGTAAATCTGGCTGCTACGGTTACACCAATGTACGAGTGTACCGGAAACGTCCCAGATAACTCTTTGGAAATCATATTTGAAGACCCAACCGTTTCTGCCGATGTATTGTATGCTTTGGATTCCACAGATCCGGCCGATATGCAATTGAGTGCGGACTTCACCAACATGACTCCTGGCGATCACTACATCACCATAGCCCATGCCAACGGATGTATGACCACATATGATTTCACCATAGAGGGTTATGAGCCATTGACATTGGTTTTGGAAAATAACAACATCAACCAAATTACGGCAATAGCTACCGGTGGAGTTGAAGAATATACCTTCTACTTTGGTGATATTGATAATGGTACGGACAATACGTTCTATATCAACAGAACTGATACCTATACCGTTACGGTAATTGACCAGAACGGATGTCAGGCTACAGCCGAGATATTTATGGAGTTCATTGATATTGAAATGCCAAACTTCTTTACCCCAGATGGAGATGGACTTAATGATACTTGGATTCCGGACAATATTGAAGGCTTCCCAGACGTACTAATAACCATTTATGATCGTTATGGTAGAGTAGTGGAGAAGATGACCCGAGATACCAATGGTTGGGATGGAGAATACGATGGCAAGCCGTTACCAACAGGAGATTATTGGTACGTGATTCGTTTGAATGGTGAATTGGATGATCGGGAGTTTGTTGGACACTTTACCCTATATCGATAATAACAATTAACCTACTCAACCCCATGTTGAAAAAAATATATCCCTCTGTCTTTCTTTTCCTCTTGGCCTTTGTGGCCAGAGGGCAAGAATTGACTATCCCACAGCTTTCACAATATATTGCTGACAACCCCTTTATCATGTCCCCAACCTATGCTGGGATCGGGGACCATATAAAGGTTCGCTTGAACGGGTTGACCCAGTGGGTGGGTATAGAGGACGCTCCGGATACCCAGACCTTGGCCGCAGATGCCCGGATAGGCAACCGTTCGGGGTTGGGAATGCTCTTGTACAATGATAGCAATGGCGAGACAAAACAAAGGGGGGCCAGGGTTTCTTTTGCCCACCACCTTACTTTAGATCGTTATGATGATATTTTTCTCTCTTTTGGTATTTCATACAACTTTAACCAGTTTAGGATAGATGTGGAGAACTTTACCGCTAACAACGGACAGCTTCCCACAGACGATAAAGCGACTACCAACCATAATTTTGACCTTGGGGTGCTTTACCGATACGATAAGTTTTATTTCAGTCTTAACGCATCCAATATTCTAAACAAAAACTTGGAACAGTTCAATCCTGTTTTTGAACCCAATACTTTGAGAAATTATTATGCCTATACGGGTTATAGCATCTCTAAAAACAAGAATAGCAAATTGGAATTGGAGCCCTCTGTTTTCTTTCAATGGTTTGAAAGTGATGGCCGTTCGGTAACCGACTTAAACGCCAAATTCCGTTTTCATGACTTTGAAGACTACTACTATGTTGGTCTTACCTATCGTTTTTTGAACGACCAGCTTGGTGAACCGCTATACATTGCACCCATTGCCGGATTCAAAAAAAGTAATTTCTATTTTGGATATTCATATCAAGTAATTACCAACGAAATTTTGGGATATAGTACAGGAACACACGTACTTACCGTAGGTATGGATCTCTTCCAAGGCATAAGCAATTGTAGATGTATGTATTGATTTAGCCCGTTTTGATTTATTTTTGCCCATTAATCCAATAGAAGCGTGGGAAAAATTAGGGTAAACAATATCAGGATCCATTCCAATCACGGATGTTTAAAAGAAGAAATGCTTATTGGCAGTGATTATCGCGTAGATTTGGAAATCACCGCAGACCTATCGCTGCCTGCAAAATCGGACAAACTCAGTGAAACCGTGGATTATGTACACTTGAACAATATAGTAAAGGAAGAAATGGGCATACGCTCTAACCTTTTGGAACATGTTGCCAAGCGTATTATAGACCGTATTTTCCAGGAAATAGCCAACGTAACCAACATAATTGTTGAAGTTTCAAAAATTAATCCCCCCATTGGTGGAGATGTTGAAAGTGTAACCGCTGTTCTTGAGTCAGAAAGACCTAAATAAGGATTTGGGCAAGCTAAAAAAAGTAGTACATTTGCACTCCTGAATGGCATCGTGGCCGAGTGGCTAGGCACAGCTCTGCAAAAGCTTGTACAGCGGTTCGAATCCGCTCGATGCCTCAAAAAACCCAGCAATATCTGCTGGGTTTTTTTATTCGCTTATGCGCTCGATCCCTTCTTTAATGTTAAACTCTTCTTTGGGAAGAAATCCTTTGATAATCAAAACTATTCCACAGGCAACCAAAATAAGTCCCAATCCTTTTTTGATTAAAACAACACGTTCTTTGGTGAGGTACTTTTTCAATTGTTTCGCCAAAATAATTTTCAAAAGATCTGTGGTAAAATAAACCGCTATCACCGTACCGAAGAAAACCAAAATCCTATTGGGATTATTGTCCAAACTGGGCCCCACAACAATAATCAGTCCCAACCAAAATGCCAATACCCCAATGTTGATGAAGTTAAGCAAGAACCCTTTGACCAAAAGACTAAGGTAATTTCCTTTTGTAGCTTTAAAGCTTGCTTTTTTACCAGCTTTTTTTAAAAAAAGTACTATTCCATATACCAGCAAAATCATTCCTCCAAAGACAAAAAGACCGGGCTGGTTGCTAAGGTTCTCCAACAATTGAAAACTACTGAAATAGGCAATGATCAAAAAAACAATATCGGCAATGATCACCCCTACATCAAAGCTTACTCCTGCCCTAAACCCTTTGGTGGCACTGGTTTCAAGCAGCACAAAGAATACTGGGCCAATCATAAAGCTCAATAAGAAACCCAGAGGTATCGCTGCTTGAATATCGTCAATCATATTTTTTTATTCCACCCTTTTGATTTTACCTCCAAAAACGGTGGATTCATCCATTTTTGTTGGGTCGCCATACACCAAGACCTCCCCTCCTGCTTTTACATTGGCCTTGACATAATCTGTGGCGTAGATTTCTGCATTTCCACCGGCATTTACACTAATCGTGGTAAATTTGGTCTTGAAGGATTTTCCATTATAATCTCCACCTGTATTGATAATTACATCTTGATTATTTGAAAAACCGGACACCAATATTTTTCCTCCCGATACGGCTTTTATCAACAGTTGGTCTACTTGGCAACCTATTTCGAGTTCGCCCCCTTCTTGTGCTTTCAGCTCCAGAACATCCTGTTTATAGGTTTCATCCGAATACATTCGGGCATCCTCATTCACATCTATCACTTTTAACACCTCTGTATGATACAAATCTACGTAGGTTCTATATCCACTGAAAATTTTATCGATTTCCATTCGGATTTTCAAAACACCATTGTTGTTTACTATGGCCACTTTGTGGGTATTTGCACCAGTAATCACAGCTTTATTTTCGCTTGACTTTATCAGGTGTATGGAAAGTCCATCAAAACCCTTCACTTCTGTAAACCCATCGAGGTTATGGATAATCTCTTTATCCTGTGCATTCAGTACCTGTAAGGAAATAAAAAATAGAACAATCGTAAACGGTTTCATCTATTAAAAATTTGGTTCTCAAAAGGATAACAAATTTTATTCCAAAATAGTATTACTCATTTTTGCCAATCAACGAAAAGTCCAAATGTCTTTTCATTAAATCGGTATCCTTAACCATTACCAAAACCTCATCACCTAATTGGTACATTCGTTTGGTTCGTTCACCAATAATGGCATACTGACGTTCATCAAAAATATAATAATCATCCTTGATATCCCTGATCCTGACCATTCCCTCACATTTGTTTTCCACAATTTCAACATAAATGCCCCATTCGGTTACTCCAGAGATTACCCCAACAAATTCTTGGTCCTTATGGTCTTCCATAAACTTAATCTGCATATACTTGACCGAGTCTCTTTCGGCATTGGCCGCCAAAAGTTCCATATCGGATGAATGCTTGCATTTCTCTTCGTATATGACTGTTTTTGCAGACTTACCCCCATCTAAATAGAATTGTAACAATCTATGGACCATCACATCAGGATATCGTCTAATGGGCGATGTAAAATGTGTGTAGTAGTCAAATCCCAGGCCATAATGTCCAATATTCTCTGTAGTGTAAATGGCCTTGCTCATACTTCTAATGGCAAGTGTATCTACCAAATTCTGCTCCTTCTTGCCTTTTACATCTTCCAACAACTGGTTTAGAGACTTATTCACGCTCTTTTTGTCCTTGAGGTTAATACTATGTCCAAATCTGGAAATAACCCCGTTCAGGGCCATTAATTTCTCCTGATCTGGCTCATCATGTACTCTATAGACAAATGTTTTTTTCTGTTTCCCTATAAACTCGGCCACTTTTCTATTGGCCAAGAGCATAAACTCTTCAATAAGTTTATTGGCATCCTTTGCTTCTTTAAAATAAACGCTTTCCGGTTCATTTTTTTCATTGAGGTTAAATCGCACTTCAATTTTATCAAATGATATTGCCCCATCATCCATCCGTCCGGCACGCATAATCTTGGCCAATCTATCAAAAGTTAAAATGGCCTCCACTATTTCTTCTGAAACCGCATACTCTTTTCCACGAATTGAAATATCTTCCGGAATTTGTGCCTGCTTGGTCTCAATAACATGTTGTGCCTCTTCATAGGCAAAGCGCTCGTTGGAATTAATGGCTGTTCTACCAAACCATTGGTCTACCAACCGGGCCTTATCATCCATTTCGAAAATGGCAGAGAAAGTATATTTTTCTTCATTGGGCCGAAGCGAACATGCATTATTGGATAATACTTCGGGCAACATGGGAACCACGCGATCCACCAAATATACCGATGTGGCTCTATTATAGGCCTCTTCCTCTAGAATGGTATCAGGTAGTACATAATGCGATACATCAGCTATATGGATTCCAATCTCATAGTTTCCGTTCTCCAATTTCTGGAACGATAGGGCATCATCAAAATCTTTGGCATCTTTTGGATCTATGGTAAAGGTGAGCACCTCTCGCATATCCCTACGCTTTGCTATTTCTGATTCTTTGATAGTGGTATCCAACGTATTGGCAAACTGTTCCACTTCATAAGGGAATTCATAGGGAAGACCGTATTCCGCTAAAATGGCATGGATTTCGGTATTGTGATCTCCTGGTTTTCCAAGAACTTCAATGATTTCACCGTAAGGGGATTCCGTATCATTGGGCCAATCTCCCAAACTCACCAAGACCTTGTCCCCATCATTGGCCTTTTTCATCTTTTCCTGGGGAATAAAGATATCCGTGTACATCCTAGAATCGGTAGGTCGTACGAACGCAAAGGTTTTCTGTTTGTCCAAAATACCCACATAGGAAGTTTTTTTACGCTCCAATACTTTGGATATTTCCCCTTCCTGCTTTTTGCCTTTTCTTCTAGGTTTTAAAAACACTTCCACAGTATCACCATGAAATGCTTTGTTCAACCGATTGTACGGAACAAAAATATCATCCTCCAAATCATCAACCATAACATAGGCATTACCACTGGAGGTCAAATCCACTTTTCCTATAAAATATGTATGTACTGATGGTTTCTTTTTAAACTTGCCTCGTTCTTCTTCTACAATTCGATCACTTGCTTTGAGTTGTCCCAACCGTTTAATGAGTTCATTGCGGTCTTGGGTATCTGAAATTCCAAGTTTAGATGCTATTTGCTTGTAATTGAAGCTTTTGGACGGTTCCTTTTCCAGTACGGTAAAAATGCCTTTCGTAATCTCATTCTTTCGTTGACTTCTGGCCCTCTTCTTTTTCTTTGACATTTACGTCTCTATTTTTTTGAAAAGTACAAATTATAATCCTTGAGCCCTCAACATAGGTTAAGTAATCCTCAAAGCAAACATGTTTTATCAACAATTATCATAAATACTTTTTTTCTTTTCTTTTAAATTTTAATAAAATGGTGATTATGATAGTTTGTTGAAATGTGGAATAAAATTTTGTTGAAAAAGTTGCTTTGAACAGTTGAATGTATTTATTGACAATTTTTCAAAGTTTAAGTTTTTTAAAAATCAATCGGTTAGATTTTTTATGAACGTTTTTTAATAACCGTTTTCAACATAAAATTATTGAAAAGTTAATGTGTTTTTAATGTTAATTACTGCAGAAAAATGTTTTCAAAGGGTTGATTAATTTTTAATTGAAAACTGAAGTAACGTAAACAAATTATTCTATTGCATGTATTTTCCATAAAATCAAAATTTAATTGCGGTGAGTTTTCTTAAAATGATCAACAAATAAGGTAATATCATAACAAGCTGTTAAACAGTAACATGAAAGGATTCATTCTTTTTTATCAACACACCCACCAAAAAAGAATTGTACCTTTGTAATCCACTATCTTAATATATGAACCATGAAAATTGCCATAGGGAACGATCACGCAGGAACCGACTATAAATTGGCCATAATAGGCTTGTTAAAATCCAAAGGTATAGATGTTGTTAATTATGGTACCGATGGTACCGACAGTGTGGACTATCCGGATTTTGTGCATCCGGTTGCTACAGATGTCGAAGAAGGAAAGGTAGACATGGGCATTGTTATCTGTGGAAGTGGCAATGGGGCATCCATGACCATAAACAAACATCAAAAAGTAAGGGGAGCTCTTTGTTGGAACAAGGAAATCACTGCTCTTGCGCGGGAACACAACAATGCAAATATTTTAAGTCTACCTGCCCGGTTTATTGCATTACCGCAAGCCTTGGAAATGGTGGAAACCTTTTTGAACACAGAATTTCAAGGAGGCCGTCATGAACGCAGGATAGAAAAAATACCTTGCAGCTAAAAATTAGAATATGGGGCACCATCACCAGCATGGCCACTCACATTCCCACACAGATTTAAAAGGAAGAAACCTACTTATTTCCATTTTTTTAAATGTGGCCATTACCGTTTCCCAGGTAATAGGTGGCTTTATTTCCGGTAGTTTGGCATTGTTGTCCGATGCACTCCACAATTTTAGTGATGTTCTTTCCTTGATTATAAGCTATATAGCTGCTCGTTTAGGTAAAAGAAAAGCATCCAATTTTAAAACATTCGGGTATAAACGTGCCGAAATCATGGCTGCTTTTGTAAATGCCGCAACATTAGTGGTTGTGGCCATTTTTTTGATGAAGGAAGCTGTGGAACGGTTGTACAAACCCCAAGTGATTGAATCGGATTTAGTGATATGGCTCTCATTGATTGGTATTGCCGCCAACGGCTTCAGTGTGCTTTTGTTGAAAAAGGATGCTGAAGAGAACATGAACATGAAGTCGGCTTACCTGCATCTATTGACGGATATGATGGCCTCCGTTGCAGTTTTGATAGGGGGTATTTTAATGAAGTATTTCCAGATCTATTGGATAGACGCCGCACTAACTATGCTCATTGGGCTATACTTGATCTATATGGGGTATGATTTGTTGAAGGAATCTTCCAAAGTATTGATGTTGTTCACACCAAAATCTGTGGTCATTCAAGATATTGTGGACTCCATTTGCACCATAGAACCCGTTAAAAATGTGCATCATGTCCATATTTGGCAATTGAACGAAGATGAAGTACACATGGAAGCCCATATCGATTTTAAGGAAGATATTAAACTATCGGAATTTGATTTGATATTGGAAAAAATAGAGGAGCATGTTTATCACAAACACGGCATCAATCATGTCAATATTCAACCCGAGTTCAATAAGTGTGATTCCAAAAACATAATTGTTCAAGACTAATGGAAATTGTGACCAAGACTTTTATAGAACTATCCAATTCTGAGCTGTACCAGATCATGCGTTTACGAAGTGAAGTATTTGTAGTGGAACAAGATTGTGTATATCAAGATTTGGACAACAAGGACCAAAAAGCGCTTCACGTTTTTGGAACCAAGGAAAATGAAGTGGTGGCGTACACCCGTATTTTTAAACCGGGGGATTATTTTACAAACTCCAGTATCGGAAGGGTAGTGGTAGCCACAGATCAACGCAAATATGGATACGGCAAACAGATTATGAAGGCTTCTTTGGAAGTAATCAAAGAACGATTTCCAAACACAACTGTTGAAATATCGGCCCAGACCTATCTTTTAAAGTTCTATACCGAATTGGGTTTTGAACGCACTGGAGAAGAATACTTGGAGGACGGGATTCCCCATGTGAAAATGATAAAAGCCTAAATTATATCAACCTTTTGGCTACCCCAATTGCACTTAAAAACTCCAACCTTAAAATAAGATTTATGGGTTTTTCCGCTTTGTTTGATGTGGAAAAAAATAGATATCCGTCTTTTTTGGGATGAAGCCTTTCCAAAACCAACTTCCCATGAGTGTCTTTATTGTTGTGGGCAACCCTTGTCAAATATTCCTCGGTTAAACCCAAACCAAAAAGATGTCCAATTAATTTTTCACGGTTTACAAAAGTGATGTTGCACGAAGTAAACATCTTTTCCTCATCAGAATAAATACTCGTAACTAAGGCGTAAAAATGCGTTTTTTTGGAAACATCGAACAGCCAGCCCTGCTTCTGATGGCCTTTTTTCTGATAAAAAAGCTCAAAAGCAAAAGTGGGCAAGCTTTCATTTACATAGTCCAGTTGGGCTTTCTCATCTACATAGAACAGATTTTTTGAGGTTTTGTGCTCAAGGATGAGATCGATGCCACGTCTTTGTTGTTTTAGATTGGAAACCCGCCTAAAGGTATATTGATTTAGGTGCTTTTCGTAATAGAAATCCAGTAAGGGGGTCAGTTGTTTTTCTTTGAATAGATCGGAATGGAAATTACTTTTCAAGTTGGGATATTTTGCGGAACAGGGCAGAACCTATTTGTTCCACAATACCTACCACAAGGGCGTTACCCATAAAAAATGCCCGCTTGGCATCTGGGATTCCATCCAATAAGGTGTGATTGTCGGGAAACATGTTCAACCGTTCCAGTTCAATAGGGGAGAGTCTTCGCAGTCCCTTGGAGGTTTGGACCACGTGCTTAAACCGAGAGGGAGATTTCCCCCCTTCTCCGGTAATAATAGTTCTGGAAGGTTGATTGAGCGCATCGGGAAAGACCATGCTTCCCTCGCTATAATTGTATTCAAAACCTGTACTGGTCTTGCGTATTTCTTTTTTTGCTCCTTTTAAGTAGCTCCATTTTGGCAGATCACAGGTGTCAATATAAAGACTTGGGTCTGCGGAACCGTTCTCCAAAATATGGGATAGTAGGGTTCTTTTTCCATCAAAGGATGGGGACGTTTTTTGAGTGAAAACCGAGCCATCGATACATAGTCCGGTATTTAAAAAAGGAGATAGTTTTTGATCCTTGTTGAAATCGTTAGATAAGGAAACCAAATCTTCATCCAAGTCAAAAGAGACAAGGGGCTTGTTGATATGTTCAATCGGAAAAGCATTGGAAATCACCCCATCTTTGAACAACCAATCCTTTGGATTGGCTTTTTTAAGTGAGGTGTAAATAGGGGTTGATTTATGATAGGCCAGAAAAAAAACGCGCCTTCGGCGCTGTGGCATTCCATAATCGGCAGCATTGATCACACGCCATTCCACCGCATACCCTAAATCACAGAGACTGCGAAGCATTACGGCAAAATCACGACCTCTTTGTGCGGAAGGAGATTTCAACAAACGGTCTACGTTCTCCAGAAAAAGGTATTTGGGCTTGTTCCTTTTTTCGGATAGAATGCGATGAATGGACCACCACAACACCCCTTTTTTACCGATAAGTCCTTTAGAATTTTTTAAAGATGTGGCTACCGAATAATCCTGGCACGGAAATCCGCCAACCAAAATATCATGGTCTGGAATTTCTAGGGTGGGGACGTCCTCAATATTGGTGTTGGAATGGTTTTCAGGACCAAAACGGGCCTCATAAACTTTGGATGCATGCTGCGTCTTGGTTGAAGGTTCCCATTGGTTGCTCCACACTACTTTGTAGTGTCCGGTTTCTTCCAAGCCCAACCGAAAACCACCTACCCCGGCAAAAAGTTCACACACCTTGAGTTGTTGCATGCCCAAAAATAGGATTTATTCTATTTTTTTAAGGTCTGCATCGTACAAACCCACCAAAATACTGTTGCCTTTTCTGTCCACTTTTACAGCGCCATATTCCGCGGTTTCATACTTTTCGGCTTCTCCTTCTTGAAAAAAATACGATTCCGCCCCAATATTGATGTCCCATCTATTTTGGGAAGTGTATTCAATAAGATATTCGTTTTCGCCAAGCGGAGTTCTTTCTTTTTGGAACCTTTTTTTCTGGGCCACACCATTGGCATCCAAGCCTACTACGCAAAACCCACGTTTGGGAATACTGTCGCTATTGATGTCTTCTGAAAGCGTGTACCGCAATCGCATATAATCTCCCTGCATCAAAGAGCGTGGGTCCACGGGAGCCAGCTCTAGAAGAATCAGTTCACCATGTTCCAATAGTTCTTCTTTCTTGATAATGGAGTGATTAAAAAAGGCAAAAAACGCCACAAGGTTTATCAAGATGATGATTGTACTATACTTTTTCATTGGTCGGGGCTTTTTTGATTAGAAATAGATAAAACAGTACAAAGATTACCCCAGATGAAAAAAGGAGAATGGATTTGACCAAGAGGGTCAAATTAAGATCATAGTAATATTGTATGACAAAGTACACCAAGGCCACAATGCCAATACCCAAACCCGTTTTGTGATTCACCCTGAAACTGAGCAGGACAATCAATAGTGCCCCCGAAATTGATGGGGCAAAAAGTGTGGGCAAAAGGGTTAGACAGGTCAGAGTATATATCCAGATTTTTGTGTTTTTGGAATCTACCCCCAAGGTTTTTGTAATAGGCCCCACGAGATACAATATGATTGAAATATGGACAAGGGAAGAAATCCAGTTTAAGTTTTGGGACATTGGGGCAAGACGGTAGTTGCCAACGGCAACAAGACCAAACAATAAAGAAAAAATCAGCCCAATGCGAAGAGGACCGTATATTTTGGACACCTTAAGGCCAGAAGTAAAAAATTGAGGCTCATTAAAAGAACAATACGCCAAGGCCAAGGCGTAAAAGGCGGTGTAAAAATGGAGCAATTCAAATAGATCTTTGGAAAAAATAAACACCAAGAAGCCAGAGGCAATGATCAATATGGATATAAAGGATAAAATATAGTTCTGAACAACAAACAGTGAACACAAGGCTATAGTGATGATCAAAAAGGTTGTGAGATCTTCATGTAGTTCAAAAGAAATTAAACCGAAGGACACCAGCGCAATACCAAGCACATAAATGGAAGCACCGAAGGTATCAACAATGAGCGTATCAAATTTTATATTCAAAAGCAAAGACAGTACAATAAGGATGCTTCCCAAAAGTAACATACCCAATTCAGACTCATAAATGCCCAAAATGGCCAGGAACCCAAAAAAAGCAAATGTGGCAAACAGGATTCCAAAAATAGAAAGCACCTTAATGACTAGATTGGACCTTCTTTTATGTTGTTTGGCATATTCGGCTTTTATCGCATTTTCATCAAAGGAGAAAGCGGACCCTTCAACAGCGCCAATGGTATCCAAAAAGGGTTCTATGTCTTTTATGTTGTCCATTTTCGTTGAAGCTCCATTAAGATTTTGATCAATACAGTGACACTGCCAATAATAAATAGGCCAATTATAAAAAACATTCCAGCTCCATCCGAAGCGCGGAGAAGTAAGGCACAGATAATTAGAATGATGCTAAAGCATATAATGGCCAAATAAAATGTGTTATGGGCTCTTAGTGCAAACCAAATACCAAACCCATAAGTAACCCCTGTTAGGATAAGAAGCGCCCAAAATAAGGGTTCTGGGTCTTCAAAAATACCCATTGAGACACCCAAGGTTCCTAGTACGGAAATTGCCAATGCAAGCAAATGGGTGGACCAGGTCGGAAATCTTCTTTCAGGATTAAACTTGGAAATCAACAAGAAACCAACCAAGAAAAAAAGGTTGATAATAAACAGCAAGTTGATTACAAAGAGTTCGGACCAATCATTTGCAACTTGGTCTGCATAAAGAAAGACCGTGGTATTGATCAGTGCAATATAGATAACCCACAGAGGAGCGAAGCGGGCTATGCAGACCCAGATGGTAACGAACAAGACCCAAGCCAAAAAGAAATCATAAGCATTGGCTCCTGTCTGGTATATCTGCCCAAATACCGCTAACGAAGCTCCAACAAGTACTGCGGCGGCCGTAAGCAGTATTTTTCTGATTAAAGGGTTTGCTCTGAAAAAGACAGCACCCAAAGAAACCAGGAGTACCAAGCCCTCCATTAACCCAAGCTTTACAAATTTGTTGAGATCGGCCCAATTATAGGCGAAGAAAAAAATGATACCTGCAACGGTAAATGAAACCCCAATACCGAGGAAGAGTAGTCTTAAGAATGCCAGCCATGAAGGCTTATTGGCATAAACGGCATCTCCCAGAGTTTTGGACACACCCTTTTCGGACCAATTGCTGCAACGGCTAATGATTTGGATATCTTCCCGATTGATTTTCGACATATCTACAATTGAGACGTTACAAAGTACTAAAAATGAAAAACAAATGAGAAAGGATTCAACAAACTACTGTCCATTTGGAACATATCTTGGTAAAACAGCAATAGTATAAGAATAGAAAGGACAAAGATTACCACTTGAATAAGCAGCCGGATAATTTTCGGAATCTCCTTGTTTTCCAAATTTTCTACCAATCGTGAAATCCCAGGCTTATGGGCAATGTACATGATTTCCACTTCGCCTATGTCGGCTAGGGCTCCCATTTCCTTTTTATGGATGGTCTTTACATCCGTACCTTGAATACCCCGCCCAATAAGGTCCAAGAAAGTATACGTGAACTCTATTTTCGGGTTTTTTTGGATTCGAACACCGGTATCTTTATAGTCTTGAATAATAGCCTTGGCCCCCAAACCACTATAAAGGAGGTCCCAGTTCATCTTTTTTGTGGATTTTTTGGTAAGTAATTCGTTTTGCAATAAGTACCACCTCAAAAAGAGATAAATGATCACAAAAACTAAGCTAAGTTGCCACACGGCGGAAGAAGCAAAGATTCGCTCATATCTTTCAGGAAAAATGTTAATCCTATATATGGTTATGGCCATAAGATAAAAGTATCCAATGACGTAGGCGACCATAAAGAAACAGCAGAATAAAACCAGCACAAAAGATATACGGTGGTTGGTTGGAATAAACAGGATGGGATCATTGGGTCTTTTGGAGGGATCCAGACCAATATGTAGCACGTTTCCCGGAAGGAAGCGGTTCAAATGTGGTTGGCGATCTTTAAGACGAATTGTTCTTTGTATGGGATGACCACAAAAATTTTCAAATACAATCAAGGCCTCTACCCAAACAAACTTTCTCATTTTTAATGTTTTTGTAGAGAGAATGGTTGCTTGCATCACAGGCACTAGATTCTCTTTTAGCGCCGACCAAACCGAAAGTTGGGAGTGAAAGCAGGTAGAAAACAACACATACAACCAATAGAACAGGACCAAACTCACGGTGGTCAGAGTAATAACGGTGTAGGTCATGTGGTAAGATTTTAGGGAAAAGTACGGAAAGTAGCGTGGGATTTACCCGCGATCTGATGGTTATGGCTTTTGGGTTGATGAACGGGATACCTTACTTTGTAAATGAAGAAAGTATTTCCAAGAAACGATCTAATAGAGCCACTTGATCATTAAATGATGTGCTGGCCAGAAAACTTTTGCGGGAAAAAGCCCGTGCGAATAAATCGTATTTTAGCCGGTATACCATTCGCTGCACCTGTACGTCTTCATTTTTTCCTAAAGCCGTGAGCTTTTTAAGATTTTCTTTCCACCAATTGAAGTCGGGCTTATCCAAACCTTCAAAATCTTTAGAAAACTGACTGCGAAATTCTTTACCCAATTTTTGCTCCATAAGAAGCGCTTTTTTCAGTTTTCTACTCTGTTTCTTGTAAGTTGTTGATTCTTGTAATGCGGTATATCCTTGTCGGAGGCTGTCCACTTGGATTGATTCCCCGTAATCGGTCAACATACGAACATATTGTTCGGCAAGGAGAATGGGCTCATTTTGAGCTTCTATTTTTTTCAGCCATTGGTAATCCAGAGAATATTGTTTCATGAATTGTGCTGTGTCCGCGGAATCGTTTGCCTTTAATTTTTGAAGATACAGCCAATCAAAGGCTCTGGATATATGGGAAGAATGGGGCCAGCGATGTTCATCATCAAAGGTAATAAGGGTGTTGCTAAAATGAATTTGGTCCAGATAATCATGGTTTTGCATCATTTCACTATAGTTCATATCCCGATAGCCGCAAAGGCCAACATAGGAATACGTCTGTGTAGTGGGCATATGTTCTTTCTGACCCGAAAACCCTGCACCACAACCAATAACCCCAGCAAATTGATTGGTCAAAGAGGCAATGGCACTCGCCAATCGTGAACCTCCTGAAAACCCAGCGGCATAGATACCATCTTTCTGGATGTTAAAGTTTGAGAAAACATGATTAAAAAGATGATCGGCTATTTTGAAGTTACGCTCGTATGGAGCGTTTCTGGAATTATTGGAACAGACCAAAACAAGACCATGCTTTTCAGAAGCCTCAATAAAAGGTTGAATACCGGCACGTCCCCGGGCCGCAGGATCAAATATGAATACAATTGGGCTCAATACAGCATCTGAATAGGAATCGGGAAGATAGAGGGCAAAAGACTCTCCTTGGGCTCCCGAGACCTGGATGGTATCATGGACAATGCCTTTTTTAAAGGAGGTTTGGGAATATAGGAACAGCTTGGGACAAAGAAAAATTAACCATATAAGGAATATTGTCCGCATGATTTATCGTAAAAGCTCTGTATATTTAGAACGATCTGACAAAAGCACTTTTGCAGCCAAAATGGCATCGTCGTGGCCCAAATAGTAGGTGTAAAGCCCGTCCCTGTAGAAAAACCGCGTGATGATTTCATCTTCCAAATTCTTCTGTATCTCATTCTTATAGGTATCCAGTGCGGAAATTTTACCACGATTTACCGCTAGGAGTAGATCCTTATATTTTTCTTGAACATCTGGCCCCAACAATGATTCATCTGCGTTAATGGATTCTTCCAACAAGGTTTCGGTTTTGGTCTGGAACGAAAAATTCTGCTCTTGCACATATTTTTTAAACGCAACGTAATCTGCTTCAGAAAGAGCAAAATCGTCTACCGAATCAAAGGAATGGTCGTAATAATAGTCGGTGGCAAAATCAAAAACAAGGTTGTTTTGCTCAAGGGCATCAATTAAGGTATTGGTACGCAAAGAGTTGATGACCACATCGGGCATTACCCCGCCTCCATCTTGAACCTTGCGACCGTTTTTGGTGGAAAACTCCTTAAAGTCAGTGTTTCTGACCGCATTTCCTACCTCGTCACGGTGCCAATAATCCAAAGATTGAATACACCTTCCGGAAGGCGTATAATATCGGGATATGGTGACTTTCAATTGTGTGCCATAGGTAAGTTTCAAAGGTCTTTGAACCAGCCCTTTCCCGAAACTTCGTGCCCCCATGATAACGGCCCTGTCCAAATCCTGTAATCCCCCAGAAACAATTTCGCTTGCAGAGGCGCTTCTACCATCAACCAAGACCACTAAAGGAATATCAACATCTTCAGGTTGGTTTCTGGTCCTATATTCTTGGTTGAATTTCTTTACCTTGGATTTTGTGGTAACGATCAATTCGCCCTTGGGAACAAAAAGATTGGTCACATTAATGGCTTCGGACAAAAGCCCTCCCGGGTTTCCCCTTAAATCGAGGACCAGTTGTTCAGCACCTCGGCCCATTAGGTCTTGCATGGCCGATTTGGTCTGACTTGAAGCCTTTCTATTAAAACGGGAAAGGACAATATATCCGGTTTTATCGTCGATCATGTCATAAAAGGGAACAGCGTCTACCTCAACCCCTTCGCGGGTAATTGTGGCAGTTTTGGTTTCTCCTTGCCTTACATAGGTGACATTCACACTTGTGTTTGAAGCTCCTTTTAGAAGCTCTCCGGCATCATCGTCAAAATCGGAAACCTTGGTCTCTCCAATCTGTATGATTTCATCACCGGCCTTAAGGCCGGCCTTATCGGCAGCATAGCCTTTGTAGGGTTCTACAATGAGCAGCTTACTTTCATAGGAACGAACAACCGCCCCGATCCCTGAATATTCTCCAGCGTTGTTGATTTTGTAGGCCTCCACATCCTGTTCGTTCAAAAACTGTGTGTAGGGATCCAATTCTCCCAACATATTTTTAATGGCCGAATCCATGAGTTCTGCGGGATTGGTATCGTCCACATAGTTCATGTTCAACTCCTTGAAGAGCGTGGTAAAGATTTCAATTTGTTTAGCGATTTCAAAAAAATCGCTTTTTACGGCAAAACCACTGGCCCCAACCAAAATGATTACTGCTAAAACCGGAACAAGGAGTTTTTTCTTAGTTGTTGCTTTCATGGGATTCTTTTTTTAGAAAGGCCTCAAAAAGATTTTTCATGGCCACATCTACCTCATTAAAGGTGGGCAGTCTATTGCCAAGGTATAAAAATAAGAACGCAAAGTTTCCCTCAATGTTGTTAAAAATGAGGGGCTTGTTCAAGCGATAAGCCTCTCGCAAGAGCCGTTTGATTCGATTACGGTCTACAGCGTCCTTAAACTTTTTCTTTGGCGCCACGACCCCTACCTTGATGGGTGTTGCATCCTCAAAGTGGACTTTTCTATAAATAAGTTTTATAGGAAACTCATTGATGTTTTTGCCATCAACAAAGAGGTCTTCAAAAACCTTTTTGCTTTTTAGTTTCTCTTTTCTTTGGAAAGTGTGCATCAGTATATCTAGAGTTTTACCTCAAGGGATATGTACAATTTACTCAAATTTGATGTAAATATGTAATGGACTCCCCCACAGATAATACAAGCCAAGAAAATCTAAGGGTTGGATTGATATATGTTATTCTCTGAATTTATATCTGCCATAAGCTGCGATGGGTCTATCACCATTGCCTTGACACTTTCCAAAGGCATATCCAATATAAACTCATAGGTTGGATAAGCCCAGGGCCAATCTTCCAAAGTTGTCCTTTTTAGGGTTTGATAAGGATTTTCCTTTTCACCGTACATCATTCGCAAGGGAATATAATAGGTGGTCTGTGAGCCATCTGCCCCAACGACCAAGATATCCAAAGGCATTGGCATTTCACCAATTCGCTCCAAAGTAACCTTGGTTTTATTGCCCGCTGCTTCAACGCTCTTAATGCCATAGTCGATGGTATTGGTGGTTTGGGTCCAATCAGTAAGGTACCAACCCAATTGCATACCAGAAACTTTTTCTGCAGTTCTGATCACATCATTGGGCACAGGGTGTTTAAACTTGAAATCATCAAAATACTTTCGGATGGTCTCCATCAATTTATCCTGTCCAATAATGTATCCCAATTGCGAAAGAAAAACAGCGCCTTTGCTATAGGCGGAAATGCCATAGGCAAAATTGGTGGTATATCGGTCTGCATGGGTAGATTGAGGCTTTTCCAAACCTGAATTTACCAAGGCATAATATCCTTTGTAAGAACCTTCAAAAGGGTTTTCCTTGTTCTGGTCCATGATTTCGCTCTTGCACAAGCTACTGATAAAGGTAGTGAAGCCTTCATCCATCCATTCGTGTTTGGATTCGTTGTTGGCCAACACGTGTTGAAACCAAGAATGTGCCATTTCGTGGACCATGACACTGACCAAGCTTCCAAAATCCCTGCCCCCTGTAATCAAGGTGCTCATGGCGTATTCCATACCACCATCGCCACCCTGTACCACAGAATATTGTTCGTAGGGATATTGACCTATGTTCTTGCTGAAAAAACGCATGGCGTCTTCGGTTTTAGGTTGTAGTTTTTTCCAGTTTTCAATGATTTCAGGGTCGTTTTTGTAAAAGAAATGAAGCACTGGCCCGTCTTCCATTTTTAGGGTATCATGAAGATATTCTGGATCGGCCGCCCACATAAAATCATGTACGTTTGGTGCCACAAAATGCCAAGTAAGTGTTTTGCCCTTGGTTTTTATCTTGGTTCCGGGTGTCTCGTATCCATGTCCTACTTCATTGGGGTTCTGCAAATAGCCGGAGCCACCTACAGTATAGGTTTTGTCCAAGGTCAGTTTTACGTCAAAATTTCCCCACACCCCATGAAATTCGCGAGCAATGTATGGAGTGGGGTGCCAGCCTTCAAAATCGTATTCTGAAATTTTTGGGTACCACTGGCTCATGGAAAGAGCAACACCTTCCCTGCTATTTCTTCCAGCTCTCCTAATCTGAAGGGGAACCTGACCTTTAAAGGTCATTTCCAAGGTTGTTTTTCCGCCAGAAGCAATCGGAGTGGCCAAATCTACCACCAAAATAGTGCCTTCCTCAACAAAGGAAACCGCTTGCCCATCTTGGGTAAGGCTTTCCACATGCAGATAGCCTATTTCACTTTCAGAGAGGGAAGCGATTCTACTTTTCCCGTTTTCCATCATTCGGTTATCGGGATCTTTTATGCTCTGTAGTCTCATGTCCATCTCGCTTCCGGGCTGGAAGGCGTTATAGTATAGATGGTAAAACACGCGACTTAACTCATCTGGGGAATTATTGGTGTAGACCAATTTTTGTGTTCCTGTATATTGATATGTCTTGACATCCATGGCTACATCCATGGTATAATCCACATGTTGCTGCCAATAGTCTCTGTTCTGGGCGGCTAAACTTAAAACAGAGGTTAAAGTAACCAGAAGTAAAAGGGATAGTTGTTTCATTTTATTTTGAATTGCTTTGCAAGGTCATTTTACCTGTTGAAATATTATCTGCCAAAATAAGGGCATTATAGGCATTGACCATTTTTCCTGATTTTGAAATAGTATTGAATGCATCTGATTTGGTTGTATCGCCAGATAACACGACGGATGCTTTTGAGCGCAGACCAGATTGCATAATGATTTGTTTTACCTGGGCAGCTGAAAGATCAGGGTAATACGACCGAATCAACGCAGCAACACCGGAAACAGCTGGAGCAGCCATAGACGTGCCTCCTTGAAATTCATAATCGTTGTTTGGCATGGTAGAGTAGATGGCATCTCCTGGAGCAAAAACATCCACGTTTTGTGCGCCATAGTTTGAGAAGGAAGCCACCATTTCTGAACCATAGCTACTGGTAAGTGCCCCTACGGTTATTACATTGTCAATAAATTCAGTAGTGCCAAATTTATGATCATTGGGGTAATTTGGGTTTTCGGGATTGTCCAGATTGTGGCCGTCGTTACCAGCAGCGTGAACAATTAAGACGTCTCTTGAGGCAGCGTATTGAATGGCATCGTATACCCATTCTGCCTTTGGAGAAAACGATTTCCCGAAACTACAATTAATGATTTTTGCACCATTATCAACGGCGTACCGGATGGCAAGAGCAATGTCTTTGTCATATTCATCCCCATTGGGAACGGCACGAATGCTCATAATCTCAACATTTTGGGCCACACCGTTGATTCCTTTGCCATTGTTGCGCTCAGCTGCAATGATTCCGGCTACGTGTGTTCCATGACTTTCTGAATCTACTTGATTTTTTGGGTTTCCATTCCCATAGCGAGCATCGTCCATATCGTATGGGTCATCACCAACCGGGGTTCTACCATTAAAATCCTTGTTGAGGTTATAATTCACTTGATCGGTAAAATAGGTGATGCCCTCTTCTAGTTCTTCCAAGACATCGGGAATACTTTCACCATAGGTGAACATTTGGGTTAAAATGGCAACGTTTTGCTGCATTTGCTCACTTTTTGGCTCAATGGCCAACAGCTCTTTTTTGGTATACGTATCTTTACCCAGTGCCTCTTTAACCGAATTGTCGGCATTTTTAACCACTTGGAAAATCTGTTCATATTGCTGTTTGTTCTGTAAGGCCTCAGGATATTCGCTATCTAAAAGAATACGGGCTTTTGCTCTTTCGGAAGCATCACCAACATTCACACGTAGCATCCGAACATATTCCAATTGTTCATTGTAGGAATCCCCCAAAAAATTGTATCCATGAATATCGTCCACATATCCATTGCCATCGTCATCTTTACCATTATTGGGGCGCTCACCTTTGTTGGTCCATAGTACTCCGTTCAGGTCCTCGTGCTCCAAGTCGATTCCGGAGTCCACTACCGCAACAATAACGGTTTTGCCTTTTTTGTTTTTGATGACTTCATTGTAGGCTTTATCAACACTCATTCCAGGAATGGTATCTGCAATCAGGTCGGCATGGCCCCAATGCTTTTTCTCGGTATCCGTGAGTTCAGAGATTTTTAACGGAACGGTATCTATGTTCTCCACAGGTGTGGAAACCAAAGAGGTTGTTGCGCCACAACCCATCAAAAACAATGATGCGGACAGGGAAGCAAAGGAAAGATTAAGATATGTGCGGTTCATATGAATAAAGTGTTATTGTATTTTGAATATTTCGTTGAAAGAAAATATTTCGTCCAATCGAATACCTTTTTCGGTTTGTTTTAAGGAGCACAGCTGGTTGTGGGCATCGTGCTCAAAGAATAAAAGCCAATTGTTTTCCGCAGCAGCAGTTAAAAATTCGGCTTTTTCCTGAAGGGTTAATAATGGGCGGGTATCGTATCCCATTACGTATGGTAATGGAATATGGCCAACGGTTGGGACCAAATCGGCCACAAAGACAATGGTCTTTCCCTTATAATTGATTTGGGGGAGCATTTGTTTTTCGGTATGACCGTCCACAAAGTGGATGCCAAACCCCAATTCCGATTTTTCCTGAAAGGAATGGGCTTCTCCAAGGTACTTAAGCTGACCGCTTTCTTGCATGGGAATCAGGTTTTCCTTTAAAAAGGAAGCTTTTTCCCTTGCGTTGGGTTCGGTGGCCCATTGCCAATGGGCTTTGTTAGTCCAGAAATGGGCATTTTTAAATGCCGGTTCGTAGCCTGTGCGGTCTTTGTTCCACTGAACACTGCCTCCACAATGGTCAAAATGAAGGTGGGTCATAAAAACATCGGTGATATCATCCCTGTGAAACCCTAAATCTTTAAAGGAACCGTCCAAAGAATGATTTCCCCATAGATAGTAATAGCTAAAAAACTTTTCGGATTGTTTGTTGCCAAGGCCTGTATCAATGAGGATAAGTCTATCACCATCTTCAATTAAAAGGCACCGGGCACCAAGGTCGATCATGTTATTGGCATCGGCAGGATTGGTCCTGTTCCAGATAGATTTTGGGACCACACCAAACATGGCGCCGCCGTCCAATTTAAAATTGCCAGTCTCTATGGGATATATCGTCATTCAGAAAACAAATGGCATGCAAAATAAGAAAAGCCCAATGTATATACTTAAAAAATAAGCTTTTATTGGCCCTATTTTAACAAATTTATTTGATTCTTGGAGTGTATGAATGGGGTGCAAAGGCCAAAATTTTTATCCTATTAATCATATGGGATGAATTCTAAAAGAAAAGCAGTAAATTTCAAAAAAACTAAAACCAATGCTTGAACTTGCGGGAATCATCATCCTTGGCATTATAGCACAGTGGGTGGCGTGGCGTTTTAAATTACCGGCAATTTTACCTTTGATACTTATAGGATTACTGGTAGGTCCAGTATCCACATTATATACTGAAGATGGGTCAAAACTGATTGAACCCATATGGAATGGTGAAAAGGGACTTTTTCCGGGCGAAGGGCTCTACTATTTTGTCTCTTTGGCCATCAGTGTGATTCTTTTTGAAGGAGGACTTACCTTAAAACGCGCAGAAATATCCAATGTTGGCCCAGTAATTACCAAACTGATTACCATTGGCACTGTAGTCACCTTTTTTGGGGCTGGAGTGGCCACCCATTATATTTTTGGGCTTACATGGCAGATTTCATTCCTTTTTTCCGCATTGATCATTGTGACGGGTCCAACCGTGATTACCCCAATTCTCAGGAACATACCTTTAAAAAAGGATGTCTCCGCCGTGTTGAAATGGGAAGGGATTTTGATCGACCCAATCGGAGCATTGGTTGCGGTTTTGGTATTTGAGTTCATCAGTGTGGGTGAAGGGCACACCTTTACCCAAACGGCATTGATAGAGTTTGGCAAGATCTTATTGTTCGGGACCACCTTTGGATTTACGTTTGCCCACGCATTGGCCTTTGCCATAAAGAAAGACTTTATCCCGCATTATTTGTTGAACGTGGTTTCCCTGTCTGCCGTTTTACTGGTGTATGTGGAGTCGGATATTTTTGCCCATGAATCTGGACTGTTGGCCGTTGTGGTCATGGGAATGGTGATGGGGAACATGAACTTGCCCAATCTTAAGGAACTTCTGTATTTTAAAGAGTCGTTGAGTGTGCTGCTCATATCCATACTTTTTATCCTATTATCGGCCAATATCAACATTGCCGATATGGAACTGATCATGAACTGGAACACGGTTGCCCTTTTTGCCGTGGTGGTATTTATCATACGGCCATTAGGGGTTTTCCTGAGTTCGCAGGGATCCAATTTAAAGCTCAATGAGAAACTCTTCATTGGTTGGGTGGGTCCAAGGGGTATTGTGGCTGCGGGTATTGCCTCCCTGTTTGGATCAAAGTTGTTGGTTAAAGGGGAACCCGGAGCGGAATACATCACCCCATTGGTATTTATGATTGTTTTGGGAACGGTTTTGCTCAATGCTACCACGGCAAGACTTTTTGCCAAATTGGTGGGAGTGTTCCTAAAAAAATCGGAAGGTATTTTGATTATTGGCGCCTCTAGACTATCAAGGATCATTGGAAATTATTTGCGGAAAAACAATAGACATGTAGTGTTGATAGACAATAACCAAACCAATGTGGACAAGGCCAAAAAACTAGGATTGGAAGCAATTACCGCCAATATTTTTTCTGATACCCTTACCGACAACATTGAGTTGAACGATATGGGATATCTTATGGCACTTACAGGAAACTCGGACATCAATAAGTTTGCCATAGACAAGTTCCAAAAACAGTTTGGTGAAAATGGAGCCTTCCGGTTGGTGAACACAGAAGAAGTGAATAACCCAGATGTGAACCCCAAGGAAGGGTTGTTTTCCCACACCGATGACTTCATCAAACTAATGGATACGGTAAGGAAATACCCAGCCATACATGAAATTGATCTAAAGGATAAAGCACATTACGACAGTCTGATAGACATTACCCAACAGGAGAATGACATCATTCCCGTGTTTACCAAATCGCCCAATGGGAGCATCGAAATCATACCAGCCAACAGCAAAGATTTTGAGCCCAAGGGAGACGGGTACAAACTGGTCTATTTGGGGAAACGTTTTTCCTCGGAAGAAGAGCCGGCCTAAAGCGCCTTTGTTTAGTTAAAAGCAAGGACAACCCCCTGATTTTACCCATCCGTCAATTCAAAAGAGCCATTCGTCAATTAGTGGACATAAACAAGTCCACGATGAATATCTTTCCTTTTGACTATTAAACGTAAAATCAAAAAAATGAAAGTGGTAGTATTTTCTGGGATAATCTTATGGGTTTTTGCGTCCTGCTCTTTTGATGCAGAACGATTTATTGAAGAAAATTCAATTTTGGAAGAAGCCCCGGAAGTAAGCAAAAATATGGAGTGCTACTCCTGCATGGCCAAAGATGGTATTGAATTGGAGATTTGTGACCATTTGGACGGCACATACACCTTATATCATGGCGACATTGAAAAACCCCTCACCGAAGACGATTTGGAAGGACATTCTGCGAAGGATTTCGTGGGTATCGGATGTCAACTGGAAGACTTGGAACTATAGCACTGAATCTACTGAACATCAATTTTGAGTATTTCTAAAGAATTAATTATTGACGGCGCATGAAAATCAATGAAGCCTTAAAGGAGAAGAACAATCTTGTGAAAAAGCTCTTGGAGCTACAAAACAGGATTATTACCTATAATTGTATTATTGAAGGGAATCCCAGGGCCTACGACCCAAAAGAGGTCATGGAAGAGCATAACAAAACCTTGGAAGCGTTGGTGAATCTTAAAACAAGCATTACCCTTGCAAACCAACCGGTACAGGACAAAATTTACCGCTTGTCCGAGCTTAAAAGCAAAATACGGTTCCTGAAAACCATTCCCACCACCGAAGGTAAGGCTCCCATGGGCAAAAACTATTATTCCCAGTCTGAAATGTATATGTGGGAATCGGCAATCAAAGCAAAAGAGCGGGACCAGGACATTTTGGAATTGGAAAAAGAAACAGAAACGCTCCAAAAAGAACTGGACGCCCATAATTATAACACTACCATATAGTAAAGTGTAGCACAGAAATGTAATTAATTGTATTTATCCCCGAAGATAATCATCTGGAAGAGATAACGATTTACAAGACAACCCTGATTTTGTTTTAAAAGTCAACTTTCAAGAACGTCTTATTCAAGATTCAAAAAATAGGATTTAAAGTTCAAGAGAAGCTTGGTTACTCGGTTTAAAAATAGGATTGATTCAGAGTACGTGCTACATCCTTTTAAGGCATACTCCCCCTTAATCATTCAACTTTAAAACGGCCATAAACGCCTGCTGTGGAATTTCCACATTCCCTACTTGTCGCATACGTTTTTTCCCTTTTTTCTGCTTTTCCAGAAGTTTTCGCTTTCGGGAAATATCTCCACCATAACACTTGGCGGTAACATCTTTTCGCAACGCCTTGATGGTTTCCCGGGAAATGATTTTGGAGCCAATGGCTGCCTGTATCGGAATATCAAACTGCTGCCTTGGGATAAGCTCCTTTAGCTTTTCGCACATTTTCTTGCCAATGGTATGGGCATTGTCAAAATGCACCAAAGCCGACAGGGCGTCAACAGGCTGTGCGTTCAACAAAATATCTACCCTTACCAGCTTGGATACGCGCATTCCAATGGGTGAATAATCAAAAGAGGCATACCCTTTTGAAACGGTTTTCAAACGGTCGTAAAAGTCAAAAACGATTTCGGCGAGGGGCATATCAAAAATAAGCTCTACCCGTTCCGTAGTCAAATAGGTCTGGTTAACAATCTGTCCACGCTTTTCGATACAGAGTGACATGACGTTCCCCACAAAATCGGATTTGGTAATGATCGTGGCCTTGATGTAGGGCTCTTCCACACGATCTACTGTGGAAGGGTCGGGCAAGTCAGAGGGATTGTTGACAATTACAGCGGTTTCCCTGTCCTTGGTGGTAAAGGCATGGTAGCTTACGTTGGGTACCGTGGTGATCACGGTCATATCAAACTCACGCTCCAGACGCTCCTGGATGATTTCCATATGCAACATGCCCAAGAACCCACATCGGAAGCCAAAGCCCAAAGCGGCACTGCTTTCCGGGGTAAAGACCAAGGAAGCATCATTAAGCTGCAATTTCTCCATTGAGGAGCGCAGTTCTTCAAAATCTTCGGTGTCCACAGGATAAATCCCGGCAAAAACCATAGGTTTTACATCCTCAAAACCTTCAATGGCATTTTTGGTGGGATTTGCAGAATCTGTAATTGTATCTCCCACTTTTACTTCGCGGGCATCCTTGATACCGGTGATCAAATAGCCTACATCACCCGCAGATATTTTTGGTTTTGGTAACTGCTTTAGCTTCAATGTACCAATCTCATCGGCTTCATAAGATTTTCCAGTAGCCACGAACTTAATTTTCTGACCCTTTCTAATTTCTCCATTGATGACCCTAAAATAGGTCTCAACCCCTCGGAAGGGATTATAAACAGAATCAAAGACCAAGGCCTGCAATGGTTCATCTATATTGCCTTTTGGAGGAGGGATACGTTCAATGATAGCAGTTAAGATCTCCTCGATACCTATCCCTGTCTTGGCACTGGCCGGAATTACTTCCTCGGGCCTACAACCCAAAAGATCAACAATATCGTCGGTAACTTCCTCGGGGTTGGCGCTGGGCAAATCCACTTTGTTAAGAACAGGAATGATTTCCAAGTCATTTTCCAAGGCCAAATAAAGGTTGGAAATGGTCTGTGCCTGTATGCTCTGTGCTGCATCGACTACCAAAAGCGCCCCTTCACAGGCTGCAATGGAACGGGAGACCTCGTAGGAGAAATCCACGTGGCCAGGAGTGTCTATCAAATTAAGGACATATGTTTCCCCATTGTGCACATACTCCATTTGTATGGCATGACTTTTAATGGTAATACCACGCTCGCGCTCCAAGTCCATACTGTCCAATAATTGGTCCTGCTTCTCGCGTTCGGTAACAGACCCAGTAAAGTCCAATAAACGGTCGGCCAAGGTACTCTTACCATGGTCTATATGTGCAATGATGCAAAAATTCCTAATCTTCTCCATATCCATCGGTTGTCAATCCAAAAGCAGATTGATAGCAACTGCAAATATAGCTGTTTTAGCTACCTGCAAATGCTTTTTTACAAATAAGAAAAAGAGCGCTGTATATCGCTCTGAAATTATTTCTTAGATTTGAGGTTCAACCCAATCTGTAAATGAAGCACATCACCTATATTTTGTTATTGGTGTTTTTGGTGTCCAACAATCTCGTTGCGCAGACCTATCAGATAACGGGAAAGGTAGTGGACGAACAGAACCAAATCATTCCCTTTGCCAACATTTTGCTATTACAGGCCACCGATACCACTTTTGTGAAGGGAACTTCAGCAGATGACAATGGTGTTTTTGTCCTTGTTGGGGTTGAACCGGACCTGTATTTGTTGCAAGCCAGTTATGTGGGTAGGGGGTCGGAACCTCGGGCTTTGGACATAGCCAAAGATGTTTCCCTTGGGGCACTCATCATACCCTTGGAGACCAATGCACTTGATGAAGTGGTTGTTACGGCACAACGGCCAAAACTCCAAAAACTCCCAGACAGACTGGTCTTTTCAGTAGAGAATACGGTTATTTCGCAGGGAACCTCTTGGGATATCCTGAAAAGCACTCCAGGAGTCATTGTGAACCAAGATGAGTTATTGATTCGTGGACAAAATGCAACAGTTTACCTGAACGACAGAAAGGTACAATTGTCCGGACAGGAGGTTCAGGATTTGTTACAGGGCCTTTCCGGGACCAATATAAAATCGGTGGAGGTCATTGCCAATCCCCCGGCACGTTACGATGCGGAAGGAGGTCCTATTTTGAACATTGTCACCAACAAGAACATAGTCCCCGGGTACAAGGGGAGCCTCAACGGAACCTACACCCAAGCCATATTCCCAAAATTCAGTTTGGGAACCAGCCATTATTATAAGACGGACAAGCTTCATTTGTTCGCCAACTACAGTATCAATCCGCAGAAAGAAGTACGAAAAACGGATAAGGACATCCATTTTATGGATGCCACCAACACCGTTTTTTCACAATGGGATACCAAATACAACCAGACCAAAAAGACGCAGTCGCATAACGCCAACATTATCTTGGATTATGATTTGGATGACCGCAATAGTTTAAACCTGACCTCCAACTTGGTGTTCAACCCAGACCAAGACCAACAGACCCGATTGGTCAATGATATGCGCAATGGAATGGGACAACTGGATTCCACGTTTACCACGCACAATAATGCTATGTTGGACAACACCAACTTGGCCTTTGACCTGACCTATGTACATAAGCTGAAGAAAGAAGGGGCCAGACTCAGTGCCAACGGCCATTACACCAATTATAACGGAACTTCCTTTCAAAATCTGGCTTCAGACTATTATGATGCCAGTGGGGGTTTTTTGCGCAGTTTTGGGTTTGATTCCGATTCGCGGCAGGACATAGAAATCTTTACTGGGCAACTGGATTATTCCACACCCATTGGTAATGCCTCGTTGGAGACCGGGGCTAAAATTTCCTCCATTGCGTCCGAGAGCCAAGTGGACTTTTTCAACTTTACGGGGAGCAGCAGTACGGTGGACGCCACCTTGTCCGACCGATATCTGTATGACGAAAATGTATATGCTGCCTATTTGAGCTTTGTGAAGAACTGGGAAAAATGGTCCATGAAACTAGGGTTGCGCGGTGAGCTTACCGAAGCAGAAGGAAGATCCCTGACCTTGAATCAGACCAACACCCAGGATTTCTTTGAGCCGTTTCCGTCCTTGTACGTGTTGTATAGTCCTTCGGTAAACCATAGTTTTTCTTTTGATTATGGTAGAAATGTAAACCGGCCCAAATACAACGACCTAAATCCTTTCCGGTTTTTCTTCAATGAAAATGACTATGAAGAGGGGAACCCAAGGCTCACCCCGAACTTCAGCAACAATTTTAATCTCAACTATACCCTCAACAGCGAATATTTCTTCGACATCTATTATAGGGACAACGGAAGTAATATTGCTGATTTGGTCTTTCAGGACAACGACAACCAGACATTGGTGGAATTAAAGCAAAATGTGTTGGAAAGTACCTCCTACGGATTGGACTTTACGCTGAGCAAGACCATTTTGCCATCGTGGTTCGTCTATGCCTACACCTCTTTTTTTCATGAAGAGGAGACTTTTTTGGCCGTGGAGAGCAACAATGTTGAATACACCAACGAAGTGGACGGCGTTTATGGCTATTTGGCCAACTACCTTACCCTTTCCAAGGATGGAACCTTCACGGGTGAGGTGACTTTTACCTATATCTCACAATTTTTGTTCGGGTCCTATATTTCCGATGAGCAGATGAACTTGACGTTAGGGCTTCGCAAGTCACTTTTCAACAACAGGGCCACCATTTCCATAGCGGCAGAGGATATTTTGGAGCAGTATGTGCCCACCTATCGATCACAGTATCTAAATCAGGACAATTTCTACCGAAGAAGACCCGAAACCCAGTTCATCCGTGTGGGCTTTACCTATAATTTTGGGAACTTCAGGTTAGAGGACAACCAGCGTGGAATCGATAAAAAGGAGCGTGATAGGCTCCAAGCCACGGAATAATACCTTGATTTTCGGGTATTTTGTACTTTTGCAGTCCAAAAAAGATAGGATTTGCCAAAAATTGGAAACATAGAACTACCTGATTTTCCGTTGCTTCTTGCCCCCATGGAAGATGTGAGCGACCCTCCATTTCGTGCTTTATGCAAGGAACAAGGGGCCGATGTGGTGTACACCGAGTTCATTTCATCGGAAGGTTTGATCAGGGATGCCGCCAAAAGTGTCATCAAACTGGACATTTATGAAAAGGAACGTCCAGTGGGCATTCAGATATTTGGTGCAGAGCTGGATTCCATGTTGCAGGCAGTGGATATTGTTGAAAAATCCAACCCGGATATCATCGATATCAATTTTGGCTGCCCCGTCAAGAAAGTGGTCTGCAAGAATGCAGGGGCCGGCATTCTACGGGATATTCCCCTTATGGTAAAATTGACCGAGGAAATTGTAAAGCGGACAAAGCTTCCGGTTACGGTAAAAACACGTTTGGGTTGGGACGCCAATTCCATAAAAATCGTTGAGGTTGCAGAGCGACTTCAGGATGTGGGTACCCAGGCCATATCCATCCATGGGCGTACCCGGGTACAGATGTACAAAGGTGAGGCCGATTGGAAACCCATTGCCGAGGTCAAGAACAACCCCAGAATGCATATTCCCGTTTTTGGAAATGGCGATGTGGATACCCCCGAAGCTGCGGTTAAAATGCGGGATGAATATGGATTGGACGGCGCTATGATCGGTCGTGCCAGCATAGGCTATCCTTGGTTCTTTAAGGAAGTGAAGCACTATTTCAAGACGGGTACCCATCTACCACCCCCTACCATGGAAGAACGTGTGGAAGCCGCCCGTAGACATCTTCAAATGTCCATTGATTGGAAGGGAGAAAAGTTGGGGGTTTTTGAAACCCGCAGGCATTATACCAATTACTTCAAAGGTATTCCCCATTTCAAGGAATATCGGATGAAGATGGTCACCAGTGACGAATCTGCTGATGTGTTTGCCGCTTTTGATGAAGTTTTGGAGAAGTTTGGCGACTTTCAGTTTGCCTAGGCCGTTATCAATTTCTTGGTAATCCGGCTGCTCGCAATTTTTGATGAGACGAACCCCAGAACCACGATCGTGGCCAGTACCAAGATCACATTCATGATGTTGTATTCCACGGGATAGGCCAAGGAAGGGGTGATTTTTAGCCAACTGAAGGCCAATTGCGAGGCAATCAGCAAGGAACCAATCAACACCCCGATAAATCCACCCAAGGAAGTCACCAATAACCCCTGTACAAAGTATATTTTACGGAGTTCCCTTATGGTGGTTCCCAAACTGAATAGTGTCTTGGAGTTTTGCTGTTTATCCAAAATCATCATGATGATGGCCCCTACTACATTGAAAAGGGCAATGATGAGGACCAAGGTAAAAATGAGGTACGTGGCCAGGTTTTCGGTATTGAGCATGCGGTGCAAGGTGCCGTTCTGCTCTTGTCGGGTTAGGATTAGCACGGTATCGCCCAAAACCGTTTTAATGGAGTTCTTCACTTCATCTACTGGAACACTGGCATCCAATTTAAAATTGATTCCCGAGATTTCCGTACTGTCCTTTTCCAATAATTTTTGAACTAGGGGAAGTTGCGCAAAAATGTACTTTTTGTCCAAATGTTCCTCAACGGCATATACCCCACTGAGCACCAAGGAAAGTTGATTGTAGGGTTTGGAATTGAATCCTTGCTGTGAGAAAGAACCCTTGCCCGGTTTAGGGGCCAATACGGTCATGGGATTTCGGTAATTGTCTATGGGCACCCCAAGCTGATTGTAGATGCCAATGCCCATAACGGTGCTATATTCCATATCGCCCCAAGTGCCAAAATAGAGGGTGCTATCCACGCCTGTCACGGCCCTGTAATTGTCATCGATACCCTTGATGAAAGGAAAGAAACTTTTCTCCTTATATGTGATATAGACCTTTTCCTCCAATTCTTTGGAATAATTGACAACCCCAGGGAGCTTTGCCAAATCATTTTCTTGATCAGGGGTAAGGGAAAAATGTTTTCCAATAGCGGCTGTGGCCTTTAGATCGGGATCGAATGTATTGGAAAAAGAAAGGCTGAAGGTTTTGAGTCCTGCAAATGCCGAAAGCACCACAAAAAGCGCGGCAGAACCAATAACAATCACCAAAAATGTGATGAAATTGATGATGTTTACCGCATTTTGGCTGCTTTTAGATCGTAAGTAACGCTTTGCGATATAGAGGGGAAAGTTCAAAATCAGGATTTCTTTCGTTTGTCGAGCAAGTCCCGATTTTCAATGGGATTTTCTTCGCCTTTGAGCGATTTTTCAATGTTATCGATGTACTCCAAGGAATCATCAAGATAAAAATTAAGCTCTGGGACCTTCCTCAATTGGTTTTTGGTCCGTTGGGCCAGTTCGTAGCGGATGGCCACTTGGCTGGCCTTGATACCCTCCAATAGTTTTTGGGCATCCTTGTTGGGAAAAATGCTCACATATGCCTTTGCGATGGACAGGTCAGTAGTTACGGACACCTTGGAAACAGAGATCAAGGTTCCCTTTAAGCCACCATCAGTGGCCGCTCTTTGCAGGATATCGGCCAAGTCTTTTTGGATAATTCCCGCTATTTTCTTTTGCCTTTGTGTTTCCTCCATGGTGCAAAAATAAACGAATTAATGACCAACAGCACGAAACGATAGGATAACAGTATGTATTTTTGGAAATTAGGACTGTTTTTTAACCAAAAAGAGGAACTTATGGACAAGATTGAGCACATCGGCATTGTGGTAAAAAACTTGGAAGCTTCCAATGCTTTGTTCGAGAAACTTCTGGGTGTTTCACATTACAAAATTGAGGAAGTGGCCTCTGAAGGGGTTAAAACTTCTTTTTTTAAATCGGGACCAAACAAAGTGGAGTTGTTGGAGGCCACAACGCCAGATAGTCCCATTGCCAAGTTTTTGGAAAAGAGGGGGGAAGGTGTCCACCACATTGCTTTTGCCGTGGACGATATTGTTGCGGAAATAGAGCGGTTAAAAGCCGAAGGCTTTGTAATTTTGAATGAAACCCCAAAGAAAGGCGCTGATAATAAACTGGTTGCGTTTTTGCATCCAAAGGGTACCAATGGAGTGTTGGTAGAGCTGTGCCAAGAAATAAAACAAGGGTAGGGGCGTTAAAACCTTGCGGTAAAGCAAAATAAACACTAATATTGCATCCGCAAAATGCGGGTCCTATAGCTCAGTTGGTTAGAGCACCTGACTCATAATCAGGTGGTCCCTGGTTCGAGCCCAGGTGGGACCACTTCAACAAAGATAAGCCTTTCAAGCAATTGGGAGGTTTTTCTTTTTTATGCGGGTACAACATAGGTACAACATTTCAAAAACACCAATAACCATTCATAAGCTGTTATTGTTTGTCAAGTAATAGTTTACAAAAAAATGGGTGTTGTTTATTTGGACTTTAGTTTCTCAACTAGTCCATCGATTATTATATGAAAATCGCAAATACTATCAAAATCATTAAACTCTGCTTGGTGCTGAGGAGTAGTTCCACCAAAGATCAAATCTTGAATTAAGTTATTATGCTGAATATAATTGGAGCATGAGTACCTAATCCCTTCCATTTCTACTTTCATATTTTTACTCGATTTACTTTTGGTATTGTAGGCTTTTCTGAGAATCTCATGACGTTCTTTATATCCAACTAATTTATTAATATGGTCTTGTCTTTTTTCATTCATATCTTAGGACAATTGTTTTTTGAACTTCAATAAAGTTAATGATCTTGGAGGGTCAATAATTGAAGAACGACTGGGCTACCAAATCTAATGAGTCAATTATTCTTCCCAAATAATGCTGATTACACCATCAGGGCCGTATATACATTTTTCATAGAATGCCCTGCCATTGTCTTCAGGCCTATAAATCCTGAACCAATCTTGCGCCTCGATTTCAACTATTTCATCATAACGTTTGCCATCTTTGAAAAAGTCCGACATCAAGGTATTGATAGGGATGGAATCCTTTCCATCCAATAAGCTTTTAAAAGGAAAATCATTGCTCGGAAAGTACCATTCTATCCCAGCTCCTTTTGAGTAGATGACAATGATGGGATGCGTTCCGATTAGAGCAAATCTCAAAGCGGCTGCTGTAAGACTCACTTGAAAGGTATCCGAGATGCGCTTTGTTAGGTCGAAGTTAAAGGGTTTCCCTAGGCATTCTTTAAGAAACCGAAACTCTGGCATTAATAGGCAAGAAGCAAAATAGTCGGCTTCCCTTTCCAATCGGTAGTGAAAAGATTGATTAGTCTTTGAGGGATGTGGTTTTAACTTACCTGTAATAATTCCCTTTCGATGGTTTTCTATGATACAATGTGCCAGTTCATGGGCCATAGTGAACCGACCCTTGGGAGTATCAATATGGTTTCCCCGAGAAGTATTGAGATGAATAAAAAAACTGGTGTCGTAGACCGTCATGCCATCGAATGCATCTCCATAGTCGTCTTCGGCATATGGGATTTCCTCATCCTCCAATATCTGCTTCAAGGGGGTCACAGTGGTTTCATAGGCCATGGCAATGGACTCGGCCAAATCACCTATACTTCTTGGTGGATGGAACTTATTCTCCATTCCTTTTCTTTTCTTGGTTTCGTTTCATTTTTTCCAAGATTTCCTCGGGTACGGCTTCCCCTTTTCTGGCAGCCATCCTAAGTTCTTGAATGGTATTCTCCTCTTCTTCAAGCAAGGGAATCTGCACAATGGCTTTTGATTGAAATCTACCTTCTATGATGGCATCTACATCTATGGACTTATCATTGAGTTTGTAATCGTAGCTACCATGAAGTATTTCAAATTGTTTCAACTCCCATGAATTTTTGGGAAAGAGATACCCTAAGGGGGCTAACCATTCATTGAGGTTCTCGGCGTTCATTTCAATACTATTTTTTCCCATGGATATTATTGAGGTATTGATCAATGTATTCGCATGCTTCACCGTAATATTTACGGATTGATGCCTGAGCGAGGTTCAGACGCTCTCTTAAATTTTTAGTGGCAGATCTAGGAGGATATTCTCCCCCTAAGTGCTCATAAGTCTTATATGTGAGATAAATTATTCTTTTTTTCTCGTTTAAACCATTTAGAACGGGCTCCAAAATCTCCAAACGTTTGAGGAGGCTACGCCGCGTCTCTAAATTTTCACCGGCAGCAAAGGCCACCATTTCGGGAATGGAGGTTATTACAGCCAATTCTTCCTTTTCAGGTTCATGGCAAGTGCTTTTTTGATGATAATTGGCAAGTTGGGAACCTGCGATTCGATAAAGCCATAGCTTAATGCCTTCCTCGACGTTTGTGGCATTGACCTTCTTTAAGTCAAATGAATTGGCATATTTCCAGACCCTTGAAAACGTACAATCCCGTATTTCAAGTGCAACCGTTGGGGAATAGTTCCATTTATCACATATAATCTCACATTTTTTGAGAAGATCATCATCAAAGTGTTGACAAAACTCCCTAAATGCATTTTTCGCATCATCAGGCATATCATCCTTCCACGAAATAATCGTCAAAAGTTCTTCGAGATTGGATTCCTCCGTTTGGCCAGTGGTTTTCAAGAATCAAATGTGGTTGTTAACTATATACCTAAAACCGTGATATCACGGTTTTTGTAGTAGGGTGAAGCCCATACTATTATTTAATGGGTTTCTACAATAAATCAAAATTCACAATTGAGGGCTGGGGATTGTCCGAGAATAAGAATACTCCTGAGATAAAAGTAAGAAAAAAGTGGAATTTAAAAAAAGCTATTTAATAGCGTTAAAAAAATACCCTCTCCTTGGTTTTAGGGCTAAACTGGATAAGCCGGGTAAACTGACCCACCTTCGCCGGATGAAACTGACCATGGCAAATGGACTGCCCAGATTTGATCTATCCTTGGGTTAAACTTAGTTTTTATTTTTCAATTTTCTTCTCAT